>Ga0308156_1000947_pt1 | contig 41733 bp, 42 predicted proteins | sample PhyAR2_FD_201041 | JGI IMG/M metagenome (GOLD analysis project Ga0308156, IMG submission 201041) | Phyllosphere microbial communities from UC Gill Tract Community Farm, Albany, California, United States - DLSL A.R2 | ecosystem: Host-associated > Plants > Phyllosphere > Unclassified | place: USA... | reverse complement strand
GCTCGACTTGCATGTATTAGGCACGCCGCCAGCGTTCGTCCTGAGCCAGGATCAAACTCTCCATAAAGTGTTTGACTTGCTCGTTTTTGTGACCGAAGTCACGATTGACGAAGCTTGCGCTTCATTCATGTTTGTATTCCGTAGAATACGATTTTTGCCTCATCGTTCAGTTTTCAAAGTTCGTCGTGTCGTTTTCAGCGACTTTAATATCTTAACAAGTTATCAACTCGATTGTCAACAACTTTTTTGATATTTATTTTTGTGTGTCACGACCATTCGCGGCACAAGAAGTAATATACCATGGCTTTTTGAATCGTACAAGCATTTTATTAGAAAAACATTTAAAAACTTTCATTTACCCGTTTTTTGACTCGTTTATCCCTACATTGACTTCAAAAAGAACGCTCCGTTCCTTCTATAAGGTATAGAAGAAACGGAGCTCTACTCATTAATTTTGTTGATGACGCATCGTCGGGAAGAGTAACACATCACGAATCGATGGCGCATTCGTCAACAGCATGACGAGACGATCGATCCCGATTCCAAGACCACCCGTTGGCGGCATACCGTACTCGAGTGCTTCAATGAAGTCTGTATCCATTTCATGTGCTTCGTCGTTTCCTGCTTCTTTTTCGACGAGTTGTGCTTCGAAACGTTCACGTTGATCGATTGGATCGTTCAATTCCGTGAAGGCATTCGCATGCTCACGACGGACGATGAACAATTCAAAGCGATCCGTAAAACGTGGATCCTCTGGATTTTTCTTCGCCAGCGGTGATACTTCAACAGGGTGACCATAGACGAATGTTGGTTGGACGAGTGTTTCTTCTACTTTTTGTTCGAAGAACTCATTCAAGATATGTCCCGTCGTCATGTGCGACTGGACTTCAACACCGTGTTCATGTGCCAGTTCAAGAGCACGTTCGTTTGAAATCTGTTCGAAGAAGTCGACACCTGTCGCTTCTTTAACGAGATCTACCATGTGTGCTCGTTTCCAACCGACAGATAGATCGATGACGTCTTCTCCGTAAGTGACTTGTGTCGTACCGAGTACTTCTTGTGCGACGTGAGCGATCAGATTCTCTGTTAAGTTCATGATGTCTTTATAATCCGCATACGCTTCATAGAGTTCGATCATCGTGAATTCTGGGTTATGGCGTGTTGAGATTCCTTCATTACGGAACACACGACCGATTTCGTAGACTTTCTCAAGTCCACCGACGATCAAACGTTTCAAATGGAGCTCGATCGCAATCCGCATGTAAAGCGTCATGTCGAGTGCATTATGATGCGTGATGAACGGACGAGCCGATGCTCCACCCGCAATCGTGTGCAACATTGGTGTTTCGACTTCCAAGTATCCGAGGTTATCGAGATATTGACGGATTCCACGAATGACTTTACTCCGTGCGATGAATGTCTCACGTGATTCTTGGTTCGTAATAAGGTCGAGGTAACGCTGACGGTAACGTTGTTCGATATCTTTTAATCCGTGATATTTATCCGGAAGTGGACGTAACGCTTTCGTTAATAACGTAAATGCTGTGACGTGAACAGAGAGTTCACCAACATTCGTCTTGAACACGTAACCTTGGATCCCGACGATGTCACCTAAGTCACATGTCTTATAGATCTCATAGGCATCTTCACCGACATCATCTTTACGGACATACAACTGAATTTGACCTTGTACATCCTGGACGTTCGTAAAGCCAACCTTTCCTTTACGACGTGTCGTCATGACACGACCCGCGATGGCAACTTCCGGTTTCAGTTCAGCCAACTCTTCTTTTGTATGTTCACCAAATGATGCACGAATGCTCGCAGTATCCGTCGAACGTTCAAAACGTGCGCCGAATGGATCGAGACCTTGTTCACGCATGGCGTTCATCTTACCGAGACGCACCTGCATTTGATCGTTCATTTCCATATCCTGACTCACTGTCTTCACTCCTTTTAATAATGGTTCACGACGATTCTCTCGAATAAAAAGCTGCCGGAATGACCGACAGCCCTTTAGAAAACCGATACGCTCATCTTCAATGCAACTAGCGTACCACAAAACGACTCTGTCCGACCATACTTTACCTGTTAGGCATATGCTATGTCTTCTTCGAGTGTCCGCAAGTACTGCTGTAAGAGTTCAACGAGTCCCGCGTGCGTATCGATATTAAACAACGCATTGCGAACGCGACCGTTCCCCTTCATTCCTTTCAAGTACCAAGCGACGTGTGTCCGCATTTCGCGCACGGCGAGTTCTTCTCCCTTTAGCGCGACCAGTCGTGTGGCGTGCAAAAGACAAATATCAATCTTCTCGCGCGCTGTCGGTTCTGCCGGAAGCGTTCCTGATTCGAGATACTGGATCGTCTGATACAACATCCATGGGTTCCCGAGAGCTGCCCGTCCGATCATGACACCGTCGACGCCGATCTCGTCAATCATCCGTTTTGCATCTTGCGGAGTCTGAACATCTCCATTTCCGATGATTGGAATGTTGACCGCTTTTTTGGCTTCCCCAATGATGTTCCAGTCTGCGACACCTTCGTACTTTTGAGAACGTGTTCGCCCGTGGATGGCAACGGCTTTCGCACCACCCGCTTCTGCCGCTTTGACATTATCGACACAATAGATATGATGACTGTCCCAGCCGGTCCGCATCTTAACAGTAACGGGTTTATCGATCGCTTGCGTCACCGCATGGACCATCTCATATACCTTATCCGGATCAAGCAACCATTTCGCTCCAGCATCGCTTTTCGTGACTTTCGGGACAGGACAGCCCATATTGATATCAATGATGTCGGCATTCGTATTCGCCTCGACATATCGTGCCGCTTGAACGAGTGTCTCTTTTGAACCCCCATAGATTTGAAGGCTCAGCGGTTTTTCCCGCTCATCTACGTACAGCATCTGAAGCGTTCGTTCGTTCTCATACAAGATGCCTTTATCGCTGACCATCTCCGCACAGACAAGTCCTGCACCGAATTCTTTTGCGATTAATCGAAACGCCGGATTACAGACGCCTGCCATCGGCGCCAAGATGACTTGATTCTTCAGTTTGACATCGCCAATGTTAAATTCCATTATTGTTCCTCCGCTTCTAAAAGACCACCTAAGCGTCGCACACCGTTTCGTTCTGTCTCCGGTAACTGCTGATACAACCGCTCGACACTTTGCCCAAGACCAGGTACGACGAATGTTGCTGCGAGCTCACGTAATGGTGCGAGAACGAATGCCCGCTCTTGCATCCGCGGATGCGGAACGGTTAATCCTTCGAGGTCAATGCGTTCTTCCTCATACAGCAAAATATCTAAGTCAAGCGTCCGTGGTCCATTTTTGAATAGACGCTCGCGTCCTTCTAGCAGTTCAATTTCCTGCAGTCGTCCAAGTAAGGCATCTGCCTCATCCGTCGTTCGAACTGCGACGACCATATTATAGAATAGATCCTGATCGAGATACCCGACAGGTACAGTCTCATAAATAGAAGAGGTCTTTACGTCATGAACGGACGGTAACGCTCTCAGGCGAGCAATCGCTTCTCTTAAGTGAGCCGCTCTATCACCGATGTTCGAACCGAGTGCAATATAAGCTTCCTTCATGCATAGTCCTCCCGAAGGCGATTGATCTCGACCGCCACATGTTCATAATGACCGGCAATCGGCGGATCCGGTTTGATGACCTTGATCGACGCTTCTTGAATTCGCTCATCTAACGCAAAGACTTCTTTTGCGATACGATCCGCCAAGGCTTCGACGAGTTGGAGCGGTTCTCCTTCGACGACACGTTTCGTCGCTTCATACAATTCGGCGTAATTGACACTTTTCGTCAAATCATCCGTCCGACCGGCTTCTGCCAATGCAAGTCCGATCGATAAGTCGACATTAAAGCGTTGACCGAGTTTCGTCTCTTCTGCGAATACACCGTGATACCCATAAAAACGCATTCCTGTTACGTGAATTCGATCCACCGTTATTCCCCCTTCGTCGCAGCCAACATGATGTCCATCATCTGCGCTGCCCGTTTGACTTCTTTGACGTCATGCACACGCATCCAGTCACATCCTTGTTGAATCCCGTAGCAAACCGACGCAATCGTTCCTTCGAGTCGTTCTTCCGTCGGTAATCCAAGCGCGAGACCGATCATCGATTTACGAGACGTTCCGAGTAAAACTGGATATCCGAAGTCCGTTACGATCGATAGATGACGCATTAGGTACAAGTTCTCTTCATGCGTCTTCATGAACCCAATCCCCGGGTCGAGCCAAATGTGCTCTTCCGCTACACCTGCCTGTTTCGCTAATCGGATTGATTCCTCAAGGTCAGCCCGAACTTCTGCAAGCATATCTTCCCCATGCGCTGTCTCCCGGTTATGCATCAAAATGATGGGGACACTGTATCGCGCTGCGACATTGACCATCGAACGATCGCCCCACTTCGAGCCCCAAACATCGTTGATGATGTCCGCTCCTGCTTGAATAGCAGCTTCTGCGACGACCGGTTTGTACGTATCGATCGACACGAGGACGTTCAGTTCTCGTTTGATGCGCTTGATGATCGGTAAAACACGAGCGAGTTCTTCTTCGACTGATACGAACGCTGCACCCGGTCGTGTCGACTCTCCACCGACATCGATCGCATCCGCTCCGTCCGCGATGAGCTGACGCGCTTGCCGCATCGCTTGTTCGACATCGACATATTGTCCACCGTCCGAAAAGGAGTCCGGTGTCACATTCAAGATACCCATGATGTAGGTCATCGTTGTTCCCTCCTTGTCGTCACATGTTCGACGGATTGATCGAACAGCGTCATGATTTGTGCATATCCTGATCCGTTGATTCCGGGGAAAGGACGTCCGTCAAGTGACGAAATCGCGACCGCTTCCTGAACGGAATTCGTATAGATGATCTCGTCTGCTTCTTCGAGCTGTGGTAAATACGCCAGGCGTTCTTCGACCGGTAAATGTTGCATGAGGAACTGACGAGTAATTCCGTTCAGTGCACCGGTCTCAAGCGGTGACGTATACCATGTACTTCCGTAACGCCAAAAAATATTTGACGTAATCCCTTCACAGACATGACCTTCCTTCGTTAAAAACAGCCCTTCTGCTTCCGGATTGAACAATTGGCGTTTCGCCACTAGATTGTTCATGTAATGATGCGACTTCAAGCGGTATGTCGTCTCCGGTGTACTACGCGGTAAACGAATCGTCTCGAGTGCCCGTTCCGCTCGTTTTCGCGGAGCGATCGGTTTCGCATAGATCAACACGGTCGGCGTATCGTAAGGATCGATCGATAACCCGATCTCGCGTGGACCGGCCGAGACATTCAACCGAATGTATAAATCGTTCGCCTCATATGCGTCATATAAATCTTGGATCGCTTGCCGTAAGGCTTCCCGGTCATATCCTAGCTGGATCCCGAGTGCGACACAACTCATCCGCAAGCGTTCGATATGATCATCGAACAAAAACGGATGTCCGTTATAGGTCCGAAACGTCTCGAATACTCCCATCCCGTAGACGAATCCGTGATCGAGTGGGGAAATTCTTATCTCTTCTTCTCGTTTAATGGTTCCGTCATGCCAGAGATACATAATGCGTCAACTCCAAGAAATTTTTTAACATCTGTTTCCCGTCTCGTGTCAAAATCGCTTCCGGATGGAACTGGACACCGAGAATCGGCAACGTCCGGTGACGGAGTGCCATGATTTCTCCGCCAGCTTCCGCTGTTACTTCAAGTACTTCCGGGAATGTCTCGCGTTCAACGACGAGCGAGTGGTAACGTGTCACCGGCGTCGCTTGTGGGATCCGTTCAAAGATGCCTTGTCCGTCATGCGTCAGTGGCGAGACTTTTCCGTGCATCAATTCCTTCGCGCGGACGACTTTACCCCCGAATACTTGACCGATCGCTTGATGACCCAAACAGACACCTAAAATCGGTACCTTTCCAGCAAAATAAGCAATCGCTTCTAGACTGATTCCCGCTTCATTCGGCGTACAGGGACCCGGTGAGATGACAAGATGATCCGGTTGCAACGCTTCAATTTCCGCAAGTGTGATCGCGTCGTTGCGAAACACCCGGATATCTTGCCCGAGTTCACCGAAATACTGAACTAAGTTATACGTAAAGGAATCATAGTTATCAATTAATACAATCATTGCGTTCCCTCCGCTGTTTCTTTTGTCACCCATAACGCTTTAGCTTTACTAAGTGACTCTTCGTATTCACGTGCTGCGTCCGAGTCTGTGACAACTCCAGCACCTGCTTGAACATATGCCATCCCGTCTTTTGCAACGAGTGTCCGAATCAAGATGTTGAAGATGACATCATCCGCCCAACTGATGAAGCCAAGTGATCCGGTATAGATACCACGCCGGACCGGTTCCAGTTCTTCAATGATTTCCATCGTCCGAATTTTTGGTGCTCCAGTGATCGTACCACCTGGGAACATCGCAGCAAGCACCTGACTCCCCGAGTGTTCCGGAGCTACTTCCCCTCTGACGTTTGAGACGATGTGCTGCACGTGCGAGTATTTCTCAATCACCATCAACTCATCGACATGAACCGTACCATAACGACTGACGCGTCCTAAATCATTCCGCTCTAAATCAACAAGCATCACATGTTCTGCCCGTTCTTTTTCGTTATCGAGTAAGGTTTTCGCAAGTCGTAAATCCTCTGCTTCATCCTTCCCGCGTGGCCGTGTTCCCGCAATCGGGCGTGTCGCTAACGCATCACCGATTTTTTCAACGAGCAACTCGGGTGAGGCGGACACGAGTGTTAAATCTTCATCCGCAAAGTAGCCCATGTACGGAGAAGGATTGACTTGTCGTAATACATCATACAAATGTTCCGCTGTCGTCCCAAGCGGCTCTTGTTGACGGACGGACAAATTGACTTGGAAGACGTCACCGTCCCCAATATACGATTTAATCCGGTGCGCCGCTGTCATGAACGCTTTCTGCCCAAAAGCCCGTTCCCGCTCGCCGGACGAACCGGTCGCTGTAAATTGAGGTGCGTCCGTCTCGATGCACCAACGCGCGACTTCTGTTTCAAGAACTCGCTTTGCTTCTTCTACTGTGTCTCGCGTTACGGCAATGAACAACTGCTTCGTTTCCTCATCAAACACGGCGACTTCATCGTACCAGTAAAATGACAGATCGGGTGTTTGCAAATCATCCATCGCTCGCTCCGGTAGCTTTTCTAAATAACGAACGGCATCATAACTGACGTAACCGGCAAATCCACCAAAGAAAGGTGGCATTCCATCCGGTCGGATCGATTCACGTTCGACGCGGAGCTGTTCGAGTACATCAAACGGATTCGCCGTCGACGTCTCGACTTTTCCATCTGTCTCAATCGTCGTCATCCCGTCCTTCGTCCGGACGTATCCGACAGGACGAGTCGCTGCCATCGTATACCGTCCGATTCGACCGCTTTCGAGCCAGACGTGTCCCGTTGTTCCATTCGTCTGTTCAACATATCGATTGTAGAATTGTTCTTTCGTCCATGGTACTGCTTTGTATTTCGTCTGTCGCATACGCGTCCCTCACTTCACACTATTCTGCTCTCATTATACGCAAAAAAGTACACGGAAGCCGAATGACTTCCGTGTACGTCCAGTTGATTACTTCGTTTGGTCTGCTTCTTCCTCGATTTGATACAGCGGTGTACTTAAGTACCGCTCCCCATTCGAAGGAATGATCGCGAGAATGTTTTTCCCTTTTCCGAGACGTTTCGCCGTCTTGAGGGCTGCTGCAATCGCAGCACCTGACGAGATACCGCCTAAGACACCGTTCGTCTTCGCTGCTCGCCGTGCGTGATCAAATGCTTCTTCCGTCGTGATCTGCTCAACACCATCATAAATCTCAGTATCAAGAATCGACGGCACGAATCCAGCACCGATTCCTTGCAGTTTGTGCGGTCCCGGTTTACCACCCGATAAGACAGGTGAATCCGTTGGTTCAACAGCAATGATTTCAATACCTTGGAAGGCATCGCGTAACACTTTACCAGCACCGGTGATCGTTCCACCCGTTCCAATTCCCGCGATGAATGCATCGAGTTGCATGCCTTCGAACGCTTCGACGATTTCAGGACCTGTCGTTTTTTCATGGACGACTGGATTGGCGCCGTTATTGAATTGTTGTGGCATGAAGTAACCGTGTTCTTCTGCTTCCGCTGTCGCGCGAGCGATCGCACCCTTCATTCCTTCAGGACCCGGTGTCAAAATCAATTCCGCACCATAAGCGCGGAGCAACGTCCGGCGCTCCATGCTCATCGTTTCCGGCATGACGAGAATGGCACGATATCCTTTCGCCGAAGCGACCATCGCTAGTCCGATGCCTGTGTTCCCACTCGTCGGCTCGATGATCGTGTCTCCTTCTTTGAGTTGACCCGCTTCTTCTGCTGCCTCAATCATCGCCAACGCGATCCGGTCTTTTACGCTTGATCCAGGGTTCATGTACTCCAATTTCAGATACACATCTGCATCCTCAGGACCCGTTAGATGATGTAACTTGACGATCGGGGTCCGACCGACTAAATCTAATACTGAATTCGCAATACGCATGACCATTCCTCCTCATTAGTGAACCGCTTGAATTCCAAGTAATCCGATAGACTAATTATCAGCGGACTGGATGAAATCTGTCAATCAAAGCGTTTGACTTCCGGCTTTTTTCCATCCTTCGTCTGGCGTTCGACCGCTTCTTGAATCAAACGATCAATCGTCTGTTTTTCCTGTTCCGTTCGCATCGTCTGATAGACCATCGCGCGCGTGATTTTCTCATCACCGACTTCGGCGACGACATCCTCGAGCGGACCACCGATGCTGTCTTGAACGATTTTAGGAGAATCGACCTTTGGGAGCTCACCCATGAAGGCGTAAGCACCGGTCATGAAATTCGTCAACATTAAGATGAAGATCAACATCCACAAGTACTTAGGTTGTACATTCCCCATATTAGATCCCTCTTATGCTCTTTCGAGTGATTTTTCACGAAGTTCCTCTAATTCTGGAACATCATAGTGATAATGCTCTGAACAGAAGTGACAAACCGCTTCCGCACCACCATCTTCATCAATCATCGCTTGAATCTCATCTGGTCCAAGAGCGATGATCGCTGTCGCTAATTTTTCACGGTCACACGTACATTCGAATGATACCGGAATCGTGTCGAGATGCTCATAGTCACCGAGAACGAGTTCTAACATTTCTTCTGGTGTTTTTTCCTCACCGACAAGAATCGAGATCGGTTTAAGGGCTCCAACACGTTTTTCAAGTGCTGAGATCGTCTCTTCCGACGCACCTGGCATCAATTGAACGATCAAACCACCTGCTGCAATGACTGATTCGTCTTCCGGATAGACGAGAACGCCAGCTCCAACGACCGATGGGCTTTGTTCCGATACAGCGAAGTAATACGTGAAGTCTTCGCTAATCTCACCTGTTTGAATCGGCGATTGACCACCGACGAAGTCACGTAACCCGAGATCTTTGATAACAGAGATGTTTCCGCGACCGACCGCTTCACCGACTTTTAGTTTCGTCAGACCGTCTGCATTAACGTACGTATCCATTTCGACACGGGGACGACTGACATATCCACGAACGACACCTTTTGCGTCGGCATCGACGATGATTTTCCCAATCGGTCCATCGCCTTCGACTTTTAATGTGACTCGTGTATCGCCCTTTTGCATCGTGCCCATCATTGCGCCGATTGTCAGTGTTCGACCGAGCGCTGCCGTGACGACCGGTGTCGTCTGGTGACGCAGTTGCGCTTCATAGACCGTTTTTGTCGAACGGATCGCAAACGCACGGACTTCTCCATTGAAACCTAACGCCCGTACTAAATAGTCATCTTTTAATTGTGCTAATAATTCTTCACGTTTCATCTTGATTCCCTCACTTATTTCTTTCGTAGATAATCCGTAATCCATCTAACGTCAAGAATGGATCGACGATCTCAATCATCGTGGATTCCTCGCTGATTAATCGGGCTAAGCCACCAGTCGCAATGACCTTCGCTTCTCCCATTTCTTCTTTCATCCGGTGAACGAGTCCGTCCACCTGTGCCACATATCCGAAATAGGTCCCCGACTGCATCGCATGGATCGTATTCCGTCCAATCGCTGACTGCGGTTTCGCGATTTCGATTCGCGGCAATTTTGCTGCCTTATTATAGAGTGCCTCGGTTGCAACCATCACACCGGGTGAGATGATGCCACCGTAATACCGTTTTTGTGCATCGATGTAACAATACGTCGTCGCTGTTCCGAAATCGACGATGATCATCGGCCCCTCGTATTTCGCCGTCGCCGCTACTGCATTGACGATTCGATCGGCTCCCACTTCCCGTGGATTATCGACTTTTAAATCGAGTCCTGTCTTGATTCCTGGTCCAATCAAGAACGGACGACGTTTAAAGTAACGCACACACATATTTTCTAGTGGAAACACGACGGGGGGTACGACAGATGATAACACGATTCCCTCGATTTCTTCCACGTTTAGCTCTGCGTCACGGAACAACGCTTTGACGAGCATACCGTATTCGTCCGTCGTCCGTGTCCGGTCTGTCGCAATCCGCCAATGCTCAATCAACTCTTGTCCTTGATAGACACCTAAGACGATATTCGTATTTCCGACATCGATGACTAAAATCATTTGCTTATTTCCCCGCTTCTTCTCAATTTTCATGCTTCTATTGTATTCCGTTGTTTCACGATCGGAACTATATACGTTGTGATTATACCATGCTCGTATGGTCACACCTACCGATGTGTATTCGCTCGGTCTGCCACAAAAAAGAACGGATTCGATATCAATCGAATCCGTTCCATCCGTTTACACTTGATCGTCGCGACGCGGCGTATCTGGTGTATCCGTATCTACATTTTTCCCTTCGTCAACGACTGAACCCATTTGCGTTGGAGACTCTGTCGGTTGATCAACAGTTGCATCTGTCGATTCCGGTGCTTTCTCTTCTGCTTTTGGAGTCGTTGCTTCTGGTTCATGTTTTTTGTATTCGCCCGTCTCTAGGAGATGGTGAATTTGTTTTTGATCGAGTGTTTCGACTTCAAGCAATGTCGTTGCAATCAAGTCGAGCTGATCGCGTTTCTCAGTCAGGATATCTTTCGCTTTTTGGTAACAGCGGTTGATGATCGCTTGGATTTCCGTATCGATCTCGTGTGCAATTGCATCCGAGTAATTCTGTTCGTTTTGGAAATCACGACCGAGGAAGACGTTACCGCTTTGACCTGATCCGAATTGAAGCGGTCCGAGTTTTTCACTCATCCCGAACTCCATGACCATTTTCCGTGCAAGACCTGTCGCACGTTGGAAGTCATTGCTTGCTCCAGTCGAGACTTCTCCGAAGACGATGTCCTCTGCGACGCGACCACCGAGCAATCCAGTAATCTTATCTTCGAGTTCCGGCTTCGTCATGAAGTAACGATCTTCTTTTGGCAACATGACGACATATCCGCCCGCGTTTCCGCGAGGAACAATCGTTACCTTGTGTACTTCATCCGCATCGTCGAGCGTGACACCGATGATCGTATGTCCAGCTTCGTGCCATGCGACGATCTTTTTCTCTTTCGGCGAGATGATCCGGCTCTTCTTCGCTGGTCCAGCGATGACACGGTCAATCGCTTCTTCGAGATCAACGATCGAGACTTTATCACGATCTGCCCGAGCGGCAACAAGTGCTGCTTCGTTTAGAAGGTTTTCAAGATCCGCACCCGAGAATCCAGGTGTTCGTTGTGCGATGGCTTTCAAATCAACCGTTGAATCGAGCGGTTTGTTCCGTGCATGAACTTTCAAGACTGCTTCACGACCGACGACATCTGGACGGTCAACCGTGATTTGACGGTCAAAACGACCTGGACGGAGTAATGCTGGGTCAAGAATATCAGCACGGTTCGTTGCTGCGATCATGATGATGCCTTCGTTTTCACTGAATCCATCCATCTCAACGAGAAGTTGGTTCAATGTCTGCTCACGCTCATCGTGTCCACCACCGAGACCTGCGCCCCGTTGACGACCGACAGCATCGATTTCATCGATGAAGATGATACATGGTGCATTTTTCTTCGCGTTTTCGAACAAGTCACGGACACGTGATGCCCCGACACCAACGAACATCTCAACGAAGTCAGAACCTGAAATCGAGAAGAATGGTACGCCGGCTTCACCAGCTGCGGCACGCGCGAGCAACGTCTTACCTGTACCTGGAGGACCTACGAGGAGGACCCCTTTCGGAATACGGGCACCGAGTTTCGCAAATTTACGCGGATCTTTCAAGAATTCGACGACTTCGACAAGTTCTTGTTTCTCTTCGTCTGCGCCGGCTACATCATCAAACGTAATCTTTTTCTTCTCTGTATCATAGAGGCGTGCCTTCGATTTCCCGAAGTTCATGACGCGACCGCCACCACCGCCACCTTGCGCTTGATTAATCAAGAAGAAGAAGAGGATGAAGATGATGATGAATGGAACGATTGTCGTTAGTAACGCGATCCAACCACCATTCGTTTCTGCTGCCTTGAAGTCCAATTTGACTCCTTGGCTTCTGAGTTGCGTGTAGAGATCCGTTAGTTCCGTATCCACAGCCGGTACGACCGTTTCATACGTTGAATCTTTTTCACGCAAATCTCCTGTCACATTATACGTCTGCCCTTCATATTGGAAGGTAGCCGTCTTGATTTCACCTTTTTCAACAGACTCGACAAACTGTGTGTAATTGATTTCTTTGCTTTTGTTCACTGGACTCTGCAAGTATTGCAGAAACAAGATCAAAGCTAGAAAAATGACCCCAAACACGAGGGTATTCTTCACTGCTCGGTTCATCTTATGCCTCCTCTCCGCATCCATCTCGTTTTTCTAATGGATGAATACGAATCCTGGCGCGACAGGGCGCGCTTTGTAATTGGTTTCATCTTATCATGGGACAGACGAGATTAAAAATAATTAGCCGCCGTAGACTGCAGGTTTCAAGACACCTACATACGGAAGGTTACGGTATTTCTCTTCGTAATCCAGACCATAACCGACGACGAATTCGTGCGGAATGACGAAGCCGCTGTAATCTGCGTGCAAGTCATTCTTCCGTCCTGTTGGTTTGTCGAGCAACGTCACGATCTTAACAGACTTCGCTTTCCGGTACTTGAAGAGGTCGACGAGGTAGCCAAGCGTCAATCCGCTGTCGATGATATCTTCGACAATCAAGATGTCGCGTCCTTCTACCGATGTGTTCAAATCTTTTTCAATCTTGACTTCACCTGTTGATGTTGTCCCACCGTGATACGTTGAAACGTCCATGAAGTCCATTTCAAGGTGCATATCCATCTTTTTCACAAGATCAGACATGAAAGGCATTGCGCCTTTTAAGACACACACAAGCAACGGAAAACGATCGTGATAATCCGCTGTCAATTCGCCGGCGAGTTCGCCCACTTTATTTTGGATCTCTTCTTCTGAAATCAGTACTTTTTCCATATCGTTCATCAAGGTCATGCTAGGTATTCCTCCTCCATAATAAACACTACATTACCATTCTATCATTAAATAAGATTTTGCGAGGAGTTCAAATGACCCGAATATTGCAATTCGATGTCCAATGACGGCTAAAATCACTCCATTTGCATCGACGACGACCGGAACCTGTTCCCGGAGATAACGTGGAACCTTAGCATCAATCAGAATTCGACTGACTTTTTTCGAACCCACAGCAAGCTGGATTCGATCTCCCGGACATGGCGGGCGCACCGTCAACGGGAACGCAATCGCGTCCAGCGGGATACCTTGGTTTCCGATTGAGAAGCGAACCATTTGTTCACCATAATGATACGTTCCCAAATTCTCCCCTACTTGAAACGGTAAATCGTCATTCATTGACCGTATCACACGATCCTGCATCAAAAAGCCATATGCACGTCGCATCCTCCAGTTTCCATAATACACTTCGTCCGAGCCCTTATCCACCCGAAGCCACGTGATGAAGTGACGAATCGTTTCTGAAGAAAACGTTTCTCCCGTTAGCGTCGGCAAGACAAGCCGCTGTAAATCCGTCGGTAATTCTAAAATACGTGCTACCGGAATTCCGTTCGCTTCCTTACACCGGTCGAGATACGTCGCGACGAATGTCACCTGCTCACGCATGATTTGCTGTCGCGCATGTGCTGCAGCTGCTGTTGCTTGTTCAAACTCCGGACGAATTTCTCGGAGTGGCGGAACAATCATATGTCGGATTTGATTGCGCAAATAAGTAGTTTCTGCATTTGACGCATCTTCTCGCCACGGAACTTCATGTTGCAACGCATACTCGAGCAAAACCTGCTTCGATTCATGTAGTAACGGTCGATGCAGCCAACCGTTACCAAACGGACGAACGACGGGAATACCATCAACTTGCGCTTCCCCACGAATGAGCTGAATGAGTAGCGTCTCGATTTGATCGTCTTGATGATGAGCGAGAATCAGACGTGAGCGTCCGGTCTCTTCCATGATTCGTTCAAAAAACGCATATCTCTCTTCACGACAAGCTGCTTGAGAGCTCGTACGTCGTGTCCATTCTAAACGCGTCATGAAAAAGGTTATCTTTCGGGACGTTGCCCATTCCTTAATAAAGCGCGCTTCTTCGTCGGATGCCTCTCGTAATCCATGATGCACATGTGCAATTGCAATGTCATAACCTTCTCGATACAACCGATCGACGAGTACCATCGAGTCACATCCTCCCGACACTCCGACTAGGAGCGGTTCGAACGGCACACCTTCCATGACGACTTCACCCCTTTCCGTTAAAACCTAAAAAAAAGCTATCTCTATATAATAGAGATAGCTTTTGAGAATGACCCGTACGGGATTCGAACCCGTGTTACCGCCGTGAAAGGGCGGTGTCTTAACCGCTTGACCAACGGGCCAAAAAAATATGGTAGCGGCGGAGGGAGTCGAACCCACGACCTCACGGGTATGAACCGTACGCTCTAGCCAGCTGAGCTACACCGCCATATTTTTAACTCGTGCGTCTTAAGCACATTTTCTATAATACGGGCAGGTCAAATGAAAGTCAACGCTTTTTCTAAAAATAATTTCAAAAAAATAAAAGATGGAATGAACGGCGTCATTCCATCTCTATTCTTATAAAGAACAGGTCAGCAAGTTATTGACGTTTTGCGCCGCGTCCGCCACGTTTTGAATCCGTTTGACGTTTCAATGTAGCAAGACGATCTTCACTATCTTTCAGGAAACTAGACATCAGCGTATCGAACGATTGTTCTTTGCGCGGTGGTGGTGTACCACGGCCGCCTTTGTTGAAGCCTCCACGGTTACCGCCTCCACGTGGTCCTTTGTTATCGAACGAACGTGGTCCACGATCTTGTCCTGCTGGACGTGGTCCACGGTCGAACTGACGTGCAGGACGAGGACGTTCGCCTTCTGGACGATCGACGGCTTTTTTGATGGAAAGACCGATCTTACCATCGTTTTCAACACTTAAGACTTTGACGGTGATTTCTTGACCAACCGTCAACACATCATTGATGTCTTTAACGTAAGAATCTGCCACTTCACTGATGTGAACAAGACCAGTTTTCCCTGTTGGTAACTCAACGAACGCTCCGAAATTCGTGATGCCTGTTACTTTCCCTTGCACTTTGCTGCCTACTTCAATCGACATAAATTGTATTGCTCCTTTTTAGTTGATTCGTTTCTTATTATACGAGTGATTCATTCTTTTTTCAATCAATCGGCAACCTTCAATTAGTCTTCCGGTGAAAAGTAGAAGATCGTTTCCCCTTTTTTCGAATAGAGCAACTCGCTCCGAGCTAAGTTCGCTACATACTCTTTATCATTGAGGCGATTGATTTCTTCCTTCAGACGGGCGGTCTCTTTTTTCGCTTTCGTCTGCTCTTGTTCAGCCACTTGAAACGACTGCTTTTGTTCAGCGATCAATTGCCGTTTTTCCATGTATGACCACCCCATGAGGGAAAAGATGAGCAAAAAGACGGTCAGACACAAGAAAAAGCGATTTTTGAGGCGTCGACGGTTTTCGATGGCATTCTGACTCAATTGCTTCTTACGGTCATTGAGCGGCTTGATCTTTGGCGCTGGACGCCCTGATTCGAGCGGTGTTGGCATATCATCCCTCCTCTTTCTGAGTGGTCATCCCTGACACTCTTTAGTATACTTCCTTTTTCCGGTAAATTACATCGATTCTTCGGAATTCACCTTTTCTTCACGGATAATCTCATACATATCAGACGCTTCTTCTTTTTTCGCATGTTCTTTAATGCTCGAAATCGCAACCGTGACAATCTTGTTTCCGAACCGGATCGTCATCTCGTCACCCGCTGCTACCGTGCTACTTGCTTTCGCCACATTACCATTAATCGTGATCCGACCTTGATCGGCGACTTCTTTGGCAAGCGTCCGTCGTTTGATCAGACGCGATACTTTTAAAAATTTATCAAGTCTCATGACTGTTCCTCCTGCTTCGCTTGATGCCAGAGTGAATCTTGCTCTTCAAGCGTCATCTCAACGAGCGGTCGGTCCGCTAGTTGTTCCATTCGCGTAAAGCGACGGATGAATTTATCATTCGTCTGTTGTAGCCCCTCTTCTGCCGAGAGACCGAGGTATTTTCCGACGAGTGTCATCGAAAACAGAACATCTCCGAATTCACCTAGTCGTTCTTCTGGTGCGGCTTCCTTCAATTCACGTAACTCTTCGATTACTTTTTCAAGTGCACCCTCGACGTTACTCCATTCAAAACCGACTTTCGCCACTTTCTTTTGAATGTCTTCTGCGCGCATCAAAGCAGGTGCTCCTTTTGTCACACCATCGAGCAAGGAAGTCCGCTCCGGCTTTTCTTGTGCTTTGATGTCTTGCCAGTTCGAAACGACGTCTGCTGAAGAATCGACTGTTGTTTCCCCAAAGACATGCGGATGGCGACGAATCATCTTATCACTGACGCTTCCGATGACGTCTCGAATATCAAAATACCCTTCATCTAGACCAATTTGTGCGTGGAGCATGACCTGTAAAAGGACGTCTCCTAGCTCTTCTATCATTAAGTTATCGTCCTGAAGGTCGATTGCTTCCAGTAATTCGTAAGATTCTTCGATTAAATGACGTTTTAAGGACTCATGCGTCTGCTCTTGATCCCATGGACAACCGCCTTCACCGCGTAATCGCGCGATGATCTCTTTTAGTGTCGCGAAGTCACGGTTCAACGTCTGCTCATCCGTGACGGGTGGAACATAAACTGTCGTCAAGTTACTGAGCGTCGTCACGTGATCGAGTTCATATAACGGTACGCTTTGGACGGACTGTTTGCTTGTACCCGCTGCCGTGACCAAAGTGACGAGATGTTTGTCCGGATAACGTTCCATCAACTGGACCTTTAAGTCGCCCGCGACGAGCGCATCATAAACTTGTCCAATTAGTAGATGCTGACGGATCTGTGCTTCATCGACGGCAAACGCTGTTGCATCAAGCAACTGGAATCCTTCAATTGGATCCACACCAAGCGCTGCGAACATCGGATCAAGAAAACTTTGTCCGCCTATGACGTCGACCGCGTCCGTCCGCTCTAATAACTGCTGGACGGTACTCTCCGCGACCAGTGGATGACCTGGGACGGCATAGATGATGTCCGTCGTCTTTGAGAGACGAAGCAATTCCTCAACGATTTCTGTGTATACGTCTTCAAACCGACTATGTCGTTCATAAACCGAGTCAAATGATGTAAAGTTCATTCCCTCTGCTGCGAGTTCTGAAACGACTGGATGATCCATTGTCCGTAAATAGACAGGTTGTGTCGTGTTTTTTAATAATCGATAGATGCCAAACGGCAATTGTTCGAGTTCGCCGACGCCAAGGCCGACGATCGTGATTCGGTGTGTCATATACTCCTCCTACGTTGGTACATCTGATATAACTTATCTCCTAAAGGCAATAGCGCCCACTCTTGTTCTGTTAATGCACGGACGCGTAATGCCATACTGCCATAAATGATGGCACCACCGATGACAAGGACGCCGACTTCGAGTGCCGCACCGATTCGTGTCTCAAGCTCAAACAGCTGGAAGAACGTTTCGATCAGATACAGAAACACACTCATGGCGAGCACAGGTAAGACCAGTCGTCGGTAGAACGCGTTTCCTGCCGATACGCGACCGAACTTAAGGTTCAATAAAATCCATTGTGCTGTCGCCATGACGGCAAAACCGCCAAATGTCGCCATACCCGCCCCGATCATACCATATCGGGGAATGAAATAGAGATTCAGAACGAGCTTCGCCCCTAATCCGACAAGAACACCAAAGAGCGCATATTTTTCAGCATCGACCGACTGGAGACAAGAGATGATCATCATCGCAATCGAAGCAGCAAATGCCGTCGCCGCGAGCCAAATCAACCCTGCTGTTCCCTGGTCATCTTGATATAACGCAATATTGAGCGGACGCATCACACCCATTAGTCCGATTGTCGCTGCAGCGGCAATCAGTAGACCGGAACGGAGTAATGTCTCGAGTTGTTGACGCATCATCTGCGGATCATGCTTTCGATATGCGGTTGATAAGGACGGAACACTCGCAAGACTCATCGATGTCGCAAAGAGAATCGCGAATTGCAGTAACGGATACCCACGGTCGAGCACCCCTTTTTCAATTTTCGTCTCCGTCGTATTACCAAGTAGATTGACGAACGTCAATCCATCGATCAATTGCATCAGCAATAAAGCAAGTGAGGCGATACTGACCGCCACCCCGCTTGTCACGAGCACTTTCCCGACTCGTCGTACGTGAATACCTGAAAACACAGGGCGACCGATCTTCCCTTTCGCAAAACGTAACAGGACGAATAACGAAACGATGCTGCCGCCAATCGCTGTCAGATGGGCACTGGCACCAATCCAGTAAGGGTCCGCCTGCATCGAGACGCCGATATAGGTCACGAGCAACAAGAGTCCGACACGGACGGCATTTTCAGAGACTTGGGATACAGCCGTCGGTCGCATCTCGAGATCTGCTTGAAACATGCCTCTAAGAACGGCAATCACCGGTAGTAAATAAAATGTACACGTGACAGCTCGCAACGGAACAACGAGTTTGTCGTCCCCAAACCAGCCCGCGAGTGTCGGGGCAATCCACCATCCGAGCAGACCAAAAAAGACCGTCATCGCAAGTAAGACATAAAAAATCGACCAAAGGACTTCTCGTTTCTCATCCGGGTGGTGAAGCGTCAACTTCGCCACGATGACGGGCAGCGCATAAATTCCAAGCGCTGCCGCTATCGCGAATAAGGGATAGACCGTCTGATAGACATACAATCCGAAATCACCAGCAAGGTTCTGATACGGAATCCGGTAAAAGAAGCTGAGCAGTTTCGAGATATAACTAGAGATTGCAAGCAGTGCTGCGCCTTGCGCAATCGTTCGTCTATTCATCGTGCGACGAGCCGACGATCAAGCTCTGCTAGCAACTGTTCTGCCTGCATCGTCATCTGTTGCGTCGACTGTTTATTCCGGTTCAGGGTCAAGACGAGTTTCTGTTCTTGTTGTCCCATCCCTAGACCACGTCCAAGCGGAACGGTCCACTTGACGAAGTCCGCCACGTCAAGCTGCTGTGTGGATTCGAGCGACAAAACGATTTCGATTTTCGGATCGGTTTGTTTGACACGCTCGACACGCGCCCGTTCGGCAAAAATCCTCATCCGTGTCAATTGGATTAAACGAGCAACCTCATCTGGGAACTCACCGAATCGTTCGAGTATCTCTGTTTCGAGCTGTTCGAGACTATCGACGGTATCGACATATTTCAAGCGTTTGTAAAACTCGATTTTCAGCTCGGAGTCCGTCATGTAGTGTGATGGAATATACGCATCAAGACTGAACGTGAACTCCGGCACGAATTTCTGGACGCGTTTTTTACCTTTCATTCGTTCTTTGCGTTCTTCAACTGCTTCTGCCAGCATCTGCGAATAAAGATCGAAACCGACCGAATCAATGAAGCCCGATTGTTGGGAACCAAGTAAGTTCCCGGCACCGCGAATCGATAAGTCGCGCATCGCGATCTTAAAGCCGCTACCGAGCTCTGTGAATTCCTTGATCGCCTGTAGACGACTTTCCGCGACTTCCGTCAATCGTTTTTGCGGACGGTACGTAAAGTACGAATAGGCGACGCGGCTTGACCGACCGACACGACCGCGTAATTGATACAGTTGGGATAGTCCCATTTGATCCGCGTCATGAACAATCAACGTATTGACGTTCGGAATGTCGATTCCTGTCTCGATGATCGTCGTACTGACAAGAACATCCGCGTCTCCTTCGAAGAACGCGATCAACTGACTCTCGAGTTCGGTTTCCGTCATCCGACCGTGCGCCGTGACAATCCGCGCTTCTGGTACGAGCGCGCGAATCTCTTCTGCCTTTCGCTCGATGCCTTCGACCCGGTTATAGAGGAAGAACGCTTGTCCCCCCCGACCGAGTTCCCGCTCGAGTGCTTCCCGCATGACGATTCCGTCGTATTCCATGACATACGTCTGGACCGGGTAACGGTTTTCCGGCGGTGTCTCAAGGACCGAGAGATCACGGATTCCGATCATCGACATGTGAAGCGTTCGCGGAATCGGTGTCGCCGTCAACGTCAAGACGTCGACGTTCGTCTTCAACTGTTTCAGACGTTCTTTATGTTTAACGCCGAAACGTTGCTCTTCATCAATGATCAACAATCCGATATCAGCGAACTGGACGTCTTTCGACAGCACACGGTGTGTTCCGACGACGACATCGATCGTCCCCTCTTTTAATCCTTGTTTCGTCGCCTTTAATTCTGCTGGCGAACGGAACCGGCTCATGACCGACACACGAATCGGCCATTCACTGAATCGCTCAAGCATCGTTTCGTAGTGTTGTTGTGCAAGGACGGTCGTCGGTACGAGCAACGCAACTTGTTTTCCAGACATGACCGCTTTGAACGCTGCCCGAATCGCCACTTCTGTTTTTCCGTATCCAACGTCGCCACATAATAGACGATCCATCGGACGCGGACGTTCCATATCTTTCTTGATCTCGGCAATCGATCGCAATTGATCGACCGTTTCCTCATACGGGAAGGAAGCCTCGAATGCTTGCATGTTATCGTCGTCCTCCGGGAACGCAAAACCGACCGCAGCTTCACGAGCCGCATAGAGCTTGATCAACTCATCAGCGATATCCTCGACCGATTTCTGGACCTTCGCTTTAACCTTTTTCCATTCCGTTCCACCGAGTTTATAGATCTTCGGCTCTTTTCCTTCAGCCCCGACATACTTTTGAATCAAGTCAATCTGATCGACAGGAACATACAACGAGTCCTCTCCCGCGTAAACGAGATGGAGATAGTCCTGATGGTTACCGGCTACATCAATCGTCTTGATGCCATGATACCGCCCAATCCCGTGATGAATATGGACGACGTAATCACCTGTCTTCAATTCTTGATAACTCTTGATTCGTTCAGCGTTCGTCAGCTTCGTCGTCTGCTTCCGGCGACGCGCCGGTTGCTTAAAGACTTCTTCTTCTGTGATGACGACGAGGCGCGCATTCGTCATCTCGAATCCACCATGAATTCCACCGATCAGAATCGCTGGTTGACCCCGAGTGATGCCTTCTTTTGTGACGATCGACGCTTCCACCCCATAATCGGATAACGTCTGACGCATTCGCTCGGCACGTTCTCGGTTACTCGCTAAGAAGACCATCCACATGTCAGCACGATGATATCGCTCGACTTCTTGCTTCAAGCGTTCCATCTGACCATGGAACGGCGCAATCGGTTTGATGCTGAAATGGATGGCCGCACTTTCCGGTACACCACTCCGACGTGTCGGAAGGAGCGAGAGATACAACAAGGGTTGTCCTTCAAAGACATGTGCCATCGGAACAGATAGGACGTAATCACTGACGCTTTGTCCGCGTTCAATGAGCGACGCCATCCATTCTGCTTCCTCTGCATCCTGAACTTCTGCCGCTTCTTCAACCCGTGCGACTTCATCAACGATCAAGACACTTCCCGTCACGTCTTGACGTAGCGTCGACGTGTAGAGAATCGGTGCATACTTCGCGAACTGTTTCGGTTGATCGCCGTTTTCTAGCAACTCGACGTCATAAGCAATTCCCTCTTCAAGTGCCGCGAGGACTTCCGTACTTTGGACGCGCTCTTTCGTCGTCTCATAAAGACGACGGACTTTTTCACCCGCGTCCTTTAACTGATCCTTCGTCGCGAAGTGTTCCGCTGCTGGCATCAAACATGCTTCTGCGACGACACCGAGCGAACGTTGGGTCTCCGCATCAAATGTATAGATCGAGTCGACTTCCTCGTCGAATAGATCGAGCCGGTACGGGCGTTCGACCGTGAGTGGATAAATATCGATAATACTTCCGCGAACAGCAAACTCACCAGGCGTCGTCACGGTCGCTGTCCGTTCGTACCCCGCATCGACTAAATCCTGGACGAAGTCCGGAATCGATAAGATGTCGCCCGGTTTGACTTGTTTGACATGCGACAAAAACGTCTGTGCATCCGGAACATATCGACGTAAACCGACGAGCGGAATGATTAGGATTCCGTCGTCCGTCGTCAGTAAACGATGACGGGTCTCGATCCGTGTTGCCCGCAATTCCGGACTTGCCCCGTAGGAGAGTTCCGCGGCTAACGTCTCATCGACCGGATAGAGCATGACGTCTTCTTCCGGTACGAGTTCAATCAAATCATCATACAGTTTTTGTGCTTGGAACATATTATGTGTCACGAGTACGAAGCGACGTTTCGTCTCCTGATAAATCCCGGCGACGAACAGTGCCTTTCCGCTATTCATCAGACCGGTGATCAACTGCGCGTTGACACCGTCCCGGAAGCGTTCCCGAACCGTTTTGATTTCAGGAATCGCTAGTAACAGTTCTTGTAATTGTTTCATCTTCTTCCTCCTAAAACACGACAGCAAAAACGCTTTGGAACCCCAAAGCGTTGCGTTCAGTTATACCGATTCATCAAAGCGAGAAACGGTGTGTCTATGAAGTCCGTCGATACATCGACAGACGCATTGAGTACGTGTTGCAGACTTCCTTGTTCCGCCTTCGAAAAATTCATTAACACCCAGTCGATGACTTGGATGGGTGCCGGTGGTCGACCGACGCCGAGCTTAAGGCGCTTGATCTCCTGCGTCCCGAGGTGCTGGATCAACGACTTGACGCCATTATGACCGCCTGCACTTCCTTTTGAACGCAAGCGTAATTTCTCAAGCGGTAAATCCAGATCATCATAGATGACGAGCACATCCTCGACTGCGATCTTGTAGAAATCAAGCAATGGTCGTACTGCTTCGCCTGATAAGTTCATATACGTCAATGGCTTGACGAGCACAACACGCTCTCCGTTTATCATTCCCGTTCCGAAGAGGGCTTTAAACTTCGATTCTGAAAGCGCGATTCCGTGTTTCTCCGCTAAGGCATCAATCGCAAGAAAACCGATGTTATGGCGTGTATTTGCATACTTCGCTCCGGGATTCCCTAATCCGACGATACATTTCATATCGATTCCTCATTTCTGTTTAAAAAAGTAAACGAACAAGGGTCCGATTTCAATAAACCGGACCACGTCGTTCGTATGCATCAAGCAATCAGCTGAAGAGCGGGCTGATTGATTTCTGTTCGTGTACACGGATGATTGCTTCTGCAAGCAAGCGTGCCACAGAGATTTGTTTGATTTTGCTTGCACATTCGCGTTGCGTTAAGTCGATTGTGTTCAAGACGACGAGTTCTTCGATCGCTGAGTTCTCGATCCGTTCCATTGCTGGACCCGAAAGAACAGGGTGTGTACAACATGCATAGACTTGTTTCGCTCCGTTTTCGATCAAAGCGTTCGCTGCAAGTGTGATCGTACCCGCTGTATCGATGATGTCATCGATGATGATGGCAATTTTGCCATCGACTTGACCAACGATGTTCATGACTTCTGCGACGTTCGGTTTCGGACGGCGTTTGTCGATGATCGCGATTGGTGCTTTTAATTGTTCTGCTAATTTACGTGCCCGTGTGACACCGCCATGGTCTGGAGAAACGATGACGAGTTCGTTTGGATCGATGTTCTTTTTCTCGAAGTATGAAGCGAGAAGCGGTACACCCATCAACTGATCTACTGGAATATCGAAGAACCCTTGGATTTGTGCTGCATGGAGATCCATCGTCACGACGCGTGTCGCCCCTGCTACTTCAAGCAAGTTCGCAACGAGCTTCGCCGTGATTGGCTCACGTGAACGTGCTTTGCGGTCTTGACGCGCATAACCGTAATACGGAATGACGACGTTGATTGTCCGTGCAGACGCCCGTTTCAGTGCATCGATCATGATGAGAAGTTCCATCAGGTTTTCGTTGACTGGTTGGCTTGTCGATTGAATGATGTAAATATCATCTCCTCGGACACTTTCTTCGATGTTCATCGAAATTTCGCCATCACTGAAGTGCTTGACTGAACTTTCGCTCACCGGGATTCCGATGACTTTAGCGATTTCCTCTGCCAGTGGTTTGTTCGAGTTGAGTGCGAAAATACGAATTTCATGTTCTAAGACAGTAGACATGTGTAGGTGGCCTCCATTTGTTTGGGTTTAGACGAGTAGAGCGACAAGTAATGAATTAACGATAATCAGGTTTCGTCGTTTGACGTTCCCGTGCGATCGCGAGACCGTTTTCCGGCACATCATCCGTGACGGTTGATCCGGCAGCAACAAGGGCGTTCTTGCCGACCGTGACCGGTGCAATCAAGTTGACGTTACAGCCGATAAAGGCATCGTCCTCAATGATCGTCTGGAATTTATTTTTTCCATCGTAGTTGACCGTGATTGATCCACAACCGAGATTGACGTTCTCTCCGATCGTCGCATCTCCGACATAGCTCAGGTGCGCTGATTTGCTACCTTCACCAAATGTTGATTTCTTGATCTCAACAAAGTTTCCAACGCGTGTATTCGCACCGAGAACCGCTTGCTGACGTAAATGCGCGAATGGACCGACTTGTGCCGCTGGACCAATCTTGCTATCCGTGACGACGGATTGACGAACAATGGCACCATCTGCCACTTCACTATTGCGAATATCCGAGTTCGGACCAATCGTACATTCTGAACCAATGACCGTGCGACCGAGTAATTGCGTTCCCGGATAAAGAACAGTATCTGAACCAATCGTGACGTCCGGTCCGATATACGTCGAAGACGGGTCAACGAATGTGACACCCTGACGCATCCAGTACTCGTTCGTCCGCTTACGCATCGATGTTTCCGCTTGCGCAAGTGCGACGCGATCGTTGACACCGATTGTCTCTTCGAACGTAGGTGCCGCATACGCTGCGATCGTTTCGCCTGCTGCTTTAGCAATCTCAATCACGTCTGGTAAGTAATACTCACCTTGCGCGTTATCGTTCTTGACCTGCTTCAGCGTTGCGAACAACATCTCGTTATCAAATACATACGTACCTGTATTGATTTCCCGAAGTGCAAGTTCTTCTGCATTCGCATCCTTGTGCTCGACGATTTTCGAGACGTTTCCATCTTCGCCACGCACGATTCGTCCGTAACCTGTCGGATCGTCAGCGAGTGCCGTCAAGACAGTCACTTTTGCGTTCGTATCCGTATGATGTTGTAACAATGAAGACAGTGTCTCGCTCGTCAAGAGTGGTGTATCGCCACAGACGACGAGTGTTGCTCCCTGTTCGTTCCCGAGTACGGGTTCTGCCATTTGAACAGCATGACCTGTGCCAAGCTGCTCACTTTGAAGTGCGTATTCCACCGATGTGCCAAGCACTTCTTTGACGGATTCCGCACCGTGACCGACGATGACGACCTGTCGCTTGACGCCGAGCGTCGCTAATTGATCGACGACGTGCTGTACCATAGGTTTCCCAGCGACTGGGTGAAGTACTTTGTAAAGCTTCGATTTCATCCGAGTTCCTTTACCCGCTGCTAGAATTACCGCGAAATGATTCATCCTTGTCGCTCCTCCACGTAAATTAGTGTTGATTTCGTTCTGAAATAGTACACTCGTTCCAACTATAACGAAAATGGCATCGTTATTCAATGATGGGACGAAGCGGAATCGAGGAAAAAGCGAGAAAAAAGACAGGTTTTCCCAAGAAGAGAAAACCTGTCTTTTTCTTATGCTTGATCTGTCGTTTGGGCAGAAGAGACTTCGTAACCGACGCCATCTTCTTGATCCTCACGTGCCGCATAGGCTTCGAGTACTGAATCTTCGACCTTTTTTCGCATTAATGCATTGATTGGATGAGCGACATCCCGGAAGATACCTTCTTGCGTTCGTTTGCTTGGCATGGCGACGAAGAGACCACTGTTCCCTTCGATCACACGCAAATCATGTACCACGAATTCGTGGTCGAGCGTAATAGAGGCAAGTGCTTTCATTCGACCCTCTGCCACGACGCGACGAATTTTAACGTCCGTAACGTTCATTTTGTCCGCACCCCTTTAACCGTTGTCACAACTCTTCGTTGTCTACTTCTACTTACGGCTTAAAACAAACAAAGGTTTAGTCTTTCCCAATCTTTTTACGCATAATTTCCAAAAGTTTGATAATTACAGTATAGTTACAATCCATTCGGCTGTCAATTTCAGGTAGTCTCAGCTTCTGAGAAATAGTGGTCGACGTTTCCACGCTTGACTTGGATTTGACCAAGATCGACGTCGACGTCCGCTAATTTCATTAAGCTGACGTATTCATTGACCATCTTCTTCTCGGCACCCTCTGCCTCAATCAAGACACCAACGCCTGCGACCTTGGCTTCGAACTCGCTCAAGAGACTCATCATTCCGCGAATCGTTCCGCCGGCTTTCATGAAGTCATCAATCAATAAGACGTTCGCCCCACGTGGTAAGCTCCGACGCGCGAGTGCCATCGTCCGAATCGCTTTTGAAGAACCTGAGACATAATTGATACTGACCGTTGAACCTTCTGTCACGCGACTATCCGAACGCACGATGACGAACGGCACACCAAGTTGCTCAGCGACCGCATAAGCAAGTGGAATCCCTTTCGTCGCGATTGTCATGACGACATCGACTTTCTTTTGGCTAAAGACAGATGCAAACACTTGCCCCATTTGTTTGACCATCTTCGGATCCCCGAGTAAGTCCGTCAAATAGAGATATCCCCCAGGTAACAGTCGATCTGGACGTGCGACACGTTCACATAGATCGTCGATGAACGGTAACGCCTTCTTACTGCTCCACGTTGGGATGAACATGACGCCACCCGCAGCACCTGGTACCGTGACGAGACGACCTGTTCCCTCATGTTCTAACATCTCGCTGACGATATCTAAATCTTCACTGATCGACGATTTCGCCGATTTATAGCGTTCTGCAAAAATCGTCAATGAGACGAGATGATGGGGATGGTCAAGCAAGTATCGCGTCATGTCGACCAAGCGACCACTTCTCCGAATTTTCATTTGTTTTGTTCCACCTCTCCGTAATTCCGAATATTCAATAGTGAATATATCATTTTCATACGGATATTATCAATGGTTTTCGCCTAAAAGACGAACGACGTAGACTTCATTACAAAAGCCGCGTAATCCATTATAGAGACGTTGTGCCCGATTCTCGTGCTCCGTCAAAGCAAAGACGGTCGGACCACTTCCGCTCATTAAGACACCTTCTGCGCCACAACTCGCCATGAATTCCTTGATTTGCTCGACTTCTGGGTGCATCGGCAACGTGACCGATTCGAGAACATTTCCGAGTGATTGGCAGATCGCTTGGAAATCTTGGTCTTTCACCGCATCGATCATCGCTTCGACGTTCGGACGTTTTGCCGTGTTCAAGTCGAGGGCACCATAGACGTCAGCCGTCGAGACACCGATCGTCGGTTTAGCAAGAACGACCCAGCAGGGGGGTGGTGAGACAAGTTTTTCTAGCTTCTCTCCGCGACCCGTCGCAATCGCTGTTCCTCCCATGACACAAAACGGAACGTCGGATCCAACCGCTGCGCCGACTTCCGCCAACTCTTCCAGCGTCAAGCCAAGTTGCCATAACTCGTTCAAACCACGTAATGTCGCTGCCGCGTCACTAGAACCACCAGCGAGTCCCGCTGCGACCGGGATGTGCTTCTCTAAGAAGATTTCCACCCCTGTCTTGACGTCGTATTTTTCTTTTAAGATCGCTGCTGCTTTATAAGCAAGATTACGTTCGTCGTTTGGAACGTAAGCATGCTGGGCATTCATTCGAATTTCTCCTGACGGCAGCTCCGTCAATTCTAGACGGTCTGCCAAATCGACTGTCGTCATCACCATATGTACATCGTGATAGCCGTCCGGGCGCTTTGCCGTCGCATCCAGGACTAGGTTGATCTTGGCCGGAGCCTTTACAATAATCGTCATCGTGCCGTTCCTCCTCTAGTTCGTTTCCTGTAGGAATTGTATCAACCTTTCCACAAAAAAAGAAGCGAACATTTTGTCCGCTTCGGAAGGTAAGTTTACGAATTCGCAAATTCGATTTGTACGGAGTCTGTTAGCACGTCGGCGTAGCTATAAGAAACTCGCTCGACATTGTGGCGCTCTGCGTCTAGCTTGACTACAAACACCGAAGGATACGTCTCAACGAGCGTTCCGATTCGGGTTACGACCTTTTTACGACCGCCGCTTGCTTTTAGCGTCAGTCTTTCACCAACATGTGTTTCGAAAACATGTCTGATTTCGTTCAACGTCTTTGGCATACGCTTCACCTCACTAATATTTATTATAGCATATTAAATAAATATTAGAAAGGGGAAATATTATATCTGTTCTAATCGTATCCGTCAACGTTTTTTAATTGGCAAAAGTGCATCCGCTAACTGTGCGAATTCCTGCAGGCTGAGCGTTTCTCCGCGTCGACGTGGTTCGATTCCAGCTTCTAACAATGCCGCTTCGACCGCCGCCTTTTCCGTCTTCCCGAAGTGGGTCGTCAAGTTATTCAGAATCGTTTTCCGACGCTGTGCAAAACTTGCTCGGACGATTTCGAAGAAGAGTGCCTCATCCTGTGTCTGTACCGCAGGCTCTTTTCGAATGTTCAAACGGATGACTGCTGAATCAACATTTGGTGCCGGAATGAAGACTTGCTTTGGAACCGTAAAACAGACTTCAGCTTCCGCATAATACTGAATCGCAATCGACAAGGAACCGTACGCTTTTGTTCCTGGTTTCGCACCGATTCGTTCAGCGACTTCCTTTTGAATCATCATGACGAGCGTTCGAAACGGTGCTTTCGCTTCAAGGATCCGCATGATGATTGGCGTCGTGACATAATACGGAAGATTCGCGACGACGGCAATGTCAGTGATGCCTTCTTGCGTGAATTCTTCTGCGACGATCGTCGAAAGATCAAGTTCAAGGGCATCGCCGTGAATGACCTTCGTATGGGGATACGGTGAAAGTGTATCGTCAAGAATCGGTAGCAACCGCTGATCGATTTCAAGAGCGACGACTTTTTTCGCCTGTTTCGCCGATTGTTCCGTCAATGACCCGATTCCCGGTCCGATTTCGAGTACACCGCTCTCAGGCGTTAATCCAGCTGCCCCAACGATGTTTCCTAATACATTTAAATCGATTAAAAAGTTTTGTCCTAACGATTTTTTAAACGAAAAGCCATGTTTTGCTAAAATTTCTTTCGTCCGGTGCAATGTAGCAATGTCTTTCAAACTTCTTCCTCCTCTAGTTGTTTCAACGCCGCTTCCCATTCCGCACGCGTGATCCGGATCGATGCGACGCGTTTGACGAGTTGTTTTGCATTTGGTTCACCGATCGCAAGAATCTGACCGAGACGACGACGACGGATCGAGGCTGCTGGTCCACCGATTAAGTCGGCTGCTAGAATCATCTCACGTGTCACTTCGGCAACCGGTGCTTCTTCCGTCTCATAGACAGCAGCGAGCGCCTCTTCGATTGCGGCAGGTGAGGCATGTTCCACACCGATTTTGCCTCGTTTATCTTTTGCTTGGGCACGCGGAAGATAAGCATGTTTACAGCCTGGTACGCGTTCATTGATTCGGGCACGGATACGATCTCCTGGAAAATCAGGATCCGTGAAGATGATGACACCGCGTCGTTCAAGGGCCTTCTCGATGCGTTGCATCGTTTGTTCATTAACGGCTGAGCCGTTCGTTTCAATTGTATCGACATCAAAAACTTCCTGTAATCGTGTCGTATCATCCCGTCCTTCGACGACGATGACTTCTTTTAAGCGTTTCCGCATGATCTCTCCACCTTCTTCAAACACTCTCGTAATTGTACCTGTTTCCACGAAAAAAACAAGGAAGCGTCACGTGTCCGCTTCCGTTGCACTAGGAATGACCCAGACTTGCAGTTGTTTTCGACCGAACGTCTTCGCTGTTTGTTCTCCGTCGACCAAGACATCGATCTTATTGCCTTTGATGGCGCCACCGGTATCGAGGGCGATCGCAAGACCCACTCCTTCGACGTAAACCTTCGTACCAAGCGGAATGACTTTCGGATCAACCGCGATAATCGGCATCCCTTGATAGGTGATCGTATCCGTCACGTCATACCCGGTCGCTGTCAAGGCACGTCCGTTATACAAACGACTGCCGTTCGAAGCTGGGTCGTTCGTATACGCCGTCGCTTCGACCATCAAACTCTTCGCACTCGAAAAATCAAGGTCTGCATCGGCTTTTGGTGTTTCCGTTAGTGGATTCGTCGCCTGTTCTTCGTTGAAGACGGGCGTTTCGGTAGGTGTCTCGACTGGTTTTGTACCGACTTTGACGACTTGTTTGACAGGTGTCTGGGTCACTTGATCACCAATCAGTTTTTTCTCTTTACTGAGACCGTCAGCTAACGTCAACTGATACTTTTTTGTTCGGACACCTGGACGACCAGATGCCGTTACGAGTTGCTCGCCTTCCGGCAAAGTCGGATCCTCGACTTCTTCGATCTCAAACGGAACGAGCTGTTCCTGCGTCAACGTCGCACGACGTGTCGTGTTGACCGTAATCAACGTCCCTTCCGTCACACGCGTATCAGGATCCGGAGCAACCCGGTCTTCTTTTTGCAAGCGGATTCCTTCTTGCGCTAACAATTCGCGGACGGACGTCTCATACGTGTAGATTTGTCGGGCTTTTCCACCGACGACGAGATCAACGGGAAAAGCTTCCCGGTACCGCACCGTCATGCCGTTCGTCAATACAGCATCAGAGGACGGATAGATATCATCGGTGTCTGCTTTCTTGATGCCGCGTTCTGCAAGCAAATCCTTCACTTGCCGTGCCTGCGTCCGAACCCGACGTGATTCACCATATCCCATGATCAGCGTGATTTCTTTTGCCCGCTGAATGACGATCAATCGTTTTTCCGGCAAGTCGGCACTAAGAGCCGGTTCAATCACATCATTGTCACGCGTCGTAATACCAGCTTCTTCGAGTGCTCCATAGACAGAGTCAGCTGTTGTTTCAATTTGCTGTTCTTGACCATCAATCAAGACAGTCACAGTCTGTGGATGATCCATCATCCCATAGACGAGTGCAGCCGCAAGTAGCAGGCTGCACCCGATCGTAACGAATGTCAACGAACGCATCATGGCAGACGGAAGACCCGTTTTGCATTTTCTGTCGTCGCCGCTTCCACATCGGCATACATCATGCCACGGAGCTGCGCAATCTCTTCAGCGACGAACCGGACGTAAGCTGGTTCGTTGCGTTTTCCGCGGTGCGGTGTTGGTGTCAGATACGGACAATCCGTTTCAACGAGTAAACGATCGAGCGGTACTTCCTGTGCGACACGCTTCGGCATCTTCGCATTCTTAAACGTCACGGGACCACCGAGTGAAATGTAGAAGTTCATCGCCAGGCATCGTGGTAGCAATTCAGCACTCATGCTGTAACTGTGCAGAATCCCCCCGACTTCTTTTGCATCCTCTTCTTCAAGAATTCGTAACGTATCTTCTGTCGCTTCCCGGTTATGGATGACGATTGGCTTCTTCTTCTGCTTCGCGAGACGGATCTGTTTACGGAAAGCTTCCTGCTGCACGTCCTTCGGTGACGTGTCCCAGTGATAGTCGAGCCCGATTTCTCCAAGCGCGACGACTTTTTCATGGTCCATCAACCGTTCGACCTTTTGATAAGCTTCCTCATCAAAATCAATCGAGTCGACAGGATGCCAGCCGATGACCGCATAGAGATCGTCATACGCTTCGACGAGCTCCATCGCGCGATCAATCGTCTTATGATCAAATCCTACGACGATCATTGGTGAAACGCCATTTGCACGTGCCCGCTCGATTGTCTCGTGGACGTCATCCGCAAATTGGTCTGCATTCAAGTGAGTATGTGTATCGATTAACATAGCTATTCGACTCCTTCTTTAAAAAAATGCCTGTGACATGAAGTCCACAGGCATCGGTTTTATTTTACGCTTGCGCCGTTTGCCATCGTTGACGGGACCGTCGCCAGTTCAAGTTTTCCTGCTTTTTCAGCAGCAAGGACCATTCCTTGTGAGAGTTCGCCACGTAACGTGACCGGTTTCAAGTTCGCCACGACGATGACTTTTCGTCCGACTAAATCTTCCGGCTCATACCACTGAGCGATACCGGAGACGATTTGGCGTGTTTCATTCCCCATATCGACTTGTAGCTTCAATAGTTTTTTCGCCTTTTTGATTTTCTCAGCCGTCACGACTTCACCAACACGTAATTCGATTTGGTCAAAGACATCGATCGTCGTTTCCGGACGGACATCTTCATCCGCCTCTTCGACTTCCTCTTCCTCAACACGTGCTGCAGAAGCTTGACGCATCATGTCGACGATTGCTTCGACCTCTTCTTTGACGTCAAGACGCGGGAAGATTGGTGTCGCTGTACCGACTTTCGTTCCTGGTGCGATGTCTGCGAATTTCTCGAGCGCTGCCCAGTCCATCGCTTGTCCAGAGAGACCCAGTTGCGCGAAGATTTCTTTTGGTGAACGCGTCATGAACGGTTGCAACATGATCGCCACGTGACGCAAGACGCCGACGAGATGCACCATGACTGAACCGAGTTCGACTGTTTTCGTTTCGTCTTTTGCAAGCACCCACGGTTGTGTCTCATCGATGTACTTATTGGCACGGCTGATCAATTGCCAAATGTTCGACAGCACGACAGAGAATTCCATGTGTTCCATCGATGCTTCGACTTTCGTGACCGTTTCTTTTGCAAGATCCGATAGTGTCGCATCAAACGGTGTCACATTACCTGTATAGGCTGGGATCTCACCATCAAAGTATTTCGTGACCATCGCGATTGTCCGGTTGAGTAAGTTCCCGAGGTCGTTTGCTAAATCGTAGTTCATCCGCTCAACGAATGCTTCAGGTGTGAACATACCGTCCGAACCGAATGGCACTTCCCGTAAGAGGTAGTAACGAAGAGCGTCGAGACCGTAACGATCCGTCAATGGAATCGGATCGACGACGTTTCCTTTTGATTTCGACATTTTTCCGTCTTTCATCAACAACCAACCATGTGCGAAGACTTTCTTCGGTAATGGGAGGTCAAGCGCCATCAAGAGTGCCGGCCAGATGATTGTGTGGAAACGAACGATTTCTTTTCCGACGAGATGTACATCTGCTGGCCAGTACTTATCGAAGTTACCGTGATCGTCCGTACCATAACCGAGTGACGAGATATAGTTCGTCAACGCATCGATCCAGACGTAGACGACGTGTTTTGGATTCGACGGGACTTGTACACCCCAGTTGAATGTCGTCCGTGAGACCGCTAAGTCTTGAAGACCTGGTTTAATGAAGTTATTGATCATTTCGTGTTTACGTGATTCCGGTAAGATGAATGACGGATTCGCTTCAAAGTACTCAAGCAGACGGTCCGCGTACTTGCTGATCCGGAAGAAGTAACATTCTTCGCGAACGAGTTCGACCGGGTGTCCGCTGTCAGGGCTCTTCCCATCGACGAGTTGTGATTCGGTATAGTACGTCTCATCCGGAATCGAATACCAACCTTCGTATTCACCTAAATAGATATCGCCTGATTCAAGAAGTGTTTCGAACACTTTTTCGACGACTTTCTTGTGACGTGGTTCTGTCGTCCGGATATAATCATCGTACGAGATGTCGAGACGATCCCATAAGACTTTAATCTGCTCGACGACACCGTCGACGAATGCCTGTTCCGAGATCCCTGCTTCTGCTGCTTTTTCCTGGATCTTTTGACCGTGCTCATCGCTACCTGTCAAATACCGGACGTCGAATCCTTGAAGTCGTTTGTACCGTGCCATCGCATCTCCAGCCACCGTCGTGTACGCGTGACCGATATGTAGTTTTGCACTTGGATAATAAATCGGGGTCGTGATATAAAATGTCTTTGCCATGTTATTCCTCCGTTCTCTGATTTCCATCTTCATTATAGGCTATTATACGCTGTTACGGGACTGATGTCGAAACTCACTTTTTGTCGAATCGAAACATTTTTTGACATCAGACATCAAATTACAAAAAAACACACTCTATAGTTTCATTTCCTTTAAAAAGGGAAAATGCATTAATAAATCGTTTCAAATATGGTGTTTTTGAGAAATAAATGACATTTTGATTTCAAACTATTCAGATTGGTTGACTACTTTTGGAAAGTCTAGTATTCTACATTCTATAGAAACGATGTCGAATTTTGACGATTTTTCAAAAGAAAAAGAGATCCATGACATCAAAGGAGGAACAACAAAATGAAATCAACAGGTATTGTACGTAAAGTAGACGAGCTCGGTCGTGTCGTAATTCCAATCGAATTACGCCGTACACTTCAAATCGCAGAAAAGGATGCCCTCGAGATCTATGTCGATAACGAACAGATCATCCTTAAAAAATATAAACCAAACATGACTTGCCAAGTCACAGGAGAAGTTTCAGAAGATAACTTCAAATTGGCTGATGGTAAATTGATTCTTTCACCAGATGGCGCACAACGCGTTCTCGTTGAATTAAAAGATTTCCTCGATCGTCACTACGCAAGCAACGAATAAACACAAAAGGAAGCTCCTGACGGGGCTTCCTTTTTTAATCTGCTTCGTGAAACGCGAGGTACAGTTCCTGACGGTCCAGTCCCCGTTCCTTTGCGACACGCTTCAACGCCGCATTCGGCTTTTCGCCTTCTTCGATGTACCGGCGGATTTGCTCGAGCGGATCACTGTCTTGGATGACAGCATCCGGTCGTTCTTCGTTTGATCCTTCGACAAGAACGACGAACTCGCCCCGAACGTCTTCTGCTGCCCAAGCGCGTAATTCACTCACGCTACCCCGAATGTATTCTTCATACCGTTTCGTTAGTTCTCGCGCTAACGTCACCTGGCGATCACCAAGCACTTCCTCGATCCCTTGCAACATCTCTTTCAAACGATGCGGTGCTTCATAGAAGACGAGGGTTCCCGATTCGTATTTCAATTGCTCTAACGCTTCGCGGCGCTCTTTTTTCTTCCGTGGCAAAAAGCCATAATACAAAAAGCGTTCTGTCGACAGACCGGACGCGACAAGAGCTGTCAACGCAGCATTCGCACCCGGAAGAACGATGACAGGAATGTCTGCAACGATTGCTTGGCGAATCAAATCGCTTCCCGGATCCGAGATACCAGGCATACCGGCGTCGGAGACGAGGGCGACTTGCTTTCCTGCCTGCAAGTCGGCGAGTAGTCGTTCGCCGCTAGTTTGTTTATTGTGTTCATGGTAACTGACAAGCTTCGTCTCAATTGAAAAGTGCCGAAACAGTTTCATCGTCTGGCGCGTATCTTCTGCTGCGACGATATCGGATTCCTGTAAGATCCGGACGGCCCGATACGTCATGTCTTCTAAATTGCCGATCGGTGTCGGAACGATATAGAGTCCTGCTCCTTGCTGTTGATAGCTACTCGTCGCTTTCATGACGTTCCTCCTTGAATCAAACGTTCTTTTTGTGAACGTGTTAATTGTTTAATCGCATACTCCCGCTTCATCGCTTCCGATTTCGTTGCGAAGACTTCCTGATGAACAAGGACGACCGGTAGACGGGCGCGTGTATATTTCGCACCCTTACCTGCGTTGTGTGTCGCGATGCGTTGCGTGACGTCTACCGCGTAACCCGTATAATACGTATCATCATGGCAACGGACGATATAGACTGCATGCTCAGACATCGAACAGTTCCCTCATCTGAGCCGCATACGAGTTATCCGCTTCATAAACAATGAAAGGTGGAAGGACCTTCAGTCCAGGTTTTGCATCCTTGATTCCCTCGATCAACAGCATGTTCGCTTCCTTCCCTGCCTTCGGATAAATCAGCTGCATCCGTTTCGGTTCCAAGCGATATGTCCGCATCAAGGTGACGATATCGAGCAGTCGTTCCGGTCGATGGACGAATGCTGCCTTTCCGCCTTGTTTCAGTAAATCCGCAGCACCTCGAATACAGTCTTCGAGTGTACAGAGGACCTCGTGCCTTGCAATCGTATAATGTTCACTTTGGTTTTGGTTCGATGTCTCGTTCGCTAAAAAATAGGGTGGATTACAGGTGACAGCATCATAGATGCCGTATCCAAGACGCGCCCCCGCCTCTTTGACGTCCCCTTCAATCATCTCAATCTGATCGTTCAGTTCATTCAAGTTGATGCTACGTCGTGCCATCTCCGCTAGTCGCGGTTGAATTTCAAGACCCGTGATCTGCCCTTTCGTCCGGTAGGATAAAAAGAGTGGGATCGCACCGTTTCCTGAACAAAGATCAGCAATCCGTCCCTGTTGAATCGGGACCCACGCAAATCGTGCGAGCAGTGCTGCGTCGAGTGAATAGGAGAAGACGGATGGACTTTGAATGATTTTCCCTTCTTGTCCTAAGAGATAATCAAGTCGTTCGTCTGGTAATAGTTCAAACATGTCGTGCCTTCCTTTCCGAAAAAAAGACTGACTCATGTAGAAGTCAGCCTCTCAATGTTTCGTTAACATGGATAAGCAGAAGAGACAATCGCCGTCTTTTCGTACTTGTCCATAATGCAAGTTACAGATGTGAAACCCTTCCTGGTACAATCGTCCGAGATTATCGTAGCCCGCACCGACGCCCGCTTCCGCTTCTTCCGCTTCCGTGACCGGCTGTTGTTCATCGCGTTCGACTTTTTCCCGAAGATGATGATTCTCCAGATACAGATGTTGGTTCTCTTCCATCATGTAAGCCAGCTGATCCTTTAACACGCTCAGATGCTCAGTCAGCAAATGAATCTGTTGCTCAATCGCATCGACACGCGTAATGATTTCTTTTTTATCGACTCTCTCCACGCGTATGCACCCCGTTATTCTTTTGGTCGTTTTGGTTTTACGGCACCAACGGATAATAGTTCTTCCATCGAATACGTCAAGACGCGGGAACGATCCTTCAGTTCGATTTGAACGACTTGATCGAGGATGTTCAAACCAACGACGCGTCCTTCGCCTTCAGGTACCGTCAAACGTTTTCCGTAGTCCGGCAAATCACGGCGCATTTCTTCATACGTATCGTTCTCGTATTTCAGGCAGCACATCAAACGACCACATACTCCTGAAATCTTCGTCGGATTCAACGACAGGTTTTGATCTTTTGCCATCTTGATCGAAACCGGTTCGAACTCACCGAGGAAAGATGAACAACATAAGACACGACCACACGGACCGATGCCTCCCAGTAACTTCGCTTCATCCCGAACACCGATTTGACGGAGTTCGATACGCGTCCGGAAGACCGCCGCTAAATCTTTGACGAGCTCACGGAAGTCAACACGTCCTTCTGCCGTGAAGTAGAAGATGACCTTATTGCGATCAAACGTGTACTCGACATCGACCAATTTCATATCGAGTTTATGTTCACGGATTTTTTCGACACATACCGCATGCGCATCAAGCGCTGCGACTTTATTTTCGCGGACGATCATTGCATCCTTATCGTCAGCAATTCGAAGAATGGATTTCAGTGGCAACACCACATCTTCTTCGTCCATTTGTTTATCGGCGATGACCACTTCGCCATATTCAATGCCCCGTACCGTCTCAACGATGACTGCTTGTCCTCGTGATAATGACTCTTGTCCAGGTGCAAAATAATAAATTTTGCCCGCTTCTTTAAAGCGAACGCCTACTACTTCTAGCATGTCGCTCTACCCTTTCTGTAAGTCAAACATGAGACGCTCAACTGTTAATTGGGGATTAACATTCGCTTCGACCCGTCGGACTGCAGCAAGCACAGCTTGCAACCAGCGGGTGATCGTCGTCTGGCTCTTAGACCCCATCTGTTCAAGTTGGGGTTTACTATTCGTATAGGTCATACCTTCCCACGCCGGATTCAGTTTCAGACGTAAGACATCCTCGAAGAAACAGGTGACGAGTTCAAGACCGATTCGGACATCCTGACGGTTCTTGAATTGTCCCATCCATTTCTCTTGTACGAACAGCGGTAAATCAGCCGGACGATTCGCTAATTCCTCCATCAATTGTAACACTGACGCTCGCGCATTTACAAACCAGTCTTCGAGTAATGCTTCTTCCGCATCCTCGACTTTTGGATAGACACGCGCTGCCAGTTGCGTCAACTCGTGGTCCCGTCCCGTTTTTTCAGATAAAACCTCGCCAATCATTTGACGATCCGCTGGGCGAAAACTTAATAACTGTCCCCGCGATCGAATCGTCGGTAAAAGGAGTTGAGGTTGATTCGTCAACAATAAGGCTACTTTTCCTTCTCCTGGTTCCTCAAAGAACTTCAGCAAACTGTTCGCTGCCTGCGGAGTCATCTTATGGGACTGGGTAATGACATAAATCTGACGATCGCCTTCGAGTCCTCGGAGTGAGAGATCATGCATCAATTGTTGAATCTGTTCTTTTTTGATGGTCGCGCCATCTGGTTCGATTTCATAATAATCGACCAAGTTGCCACTTTCCATCCGCCGACAGCTACGACAGACACCACACGGTTCTACATCGACCGGTGCCTCACAAAAAAGGCTTTTCGCGAACAAGTGAGCCGCTTCAAGTAGAAGCGGCTCATAGTCTCCGGTGAAGATATAAGCGTGATTGATTCGATCGTTCCGTAACGAATTTTGAAGAATCGTCGAAATGACCGATTGTGTCTGTTCCAGTTCATGAAACGTCTGCATCAGAATTGATGAAACCCTTCGATTGGCAAGACGAAGACCGTTGCCCCGCCTACCTGGACTTCAACGGGATACGGGATATAAGAATCGGCATGACCACCCATTGGTGAGATTGGAGAGACCATCTGTTCGCGGCTCGAACAGTTCTTTTTGATCAATCGTAACAAATCATCGAGACGCTCACTCTGTACACCAATCATGAACGTCGTGTTCCCTTCTTTAAGAAAACCACCTGTCGTTGCCAGTTTCGTTGCTCGGAAATCATGCTCGACAAGTGCTTCCGCCAAACGTAAGCTATCTTTATCTTGAACGATCGTAATGACCATTTTCATGAGAATCTCTCCTTTTCTTCTAAATACGTAATGACATCTTCCACTAAGTCCTGATGAATCGCTTCAATCGACCGATTGGCTTGTACGATCTGTACCCGTTCTGGATCCGACGCCGCAATCTGCTGAAAACCATCATAGACGCGGGCACGAAACGCATCATCTCGTTGCTCGATTCGATCAAGTGCTCCCCGATCCATCATTCGTTTTTTAGAATCTTTTACCGTTAAATCAAACAAATACGTCCGGTCTGGCGCCAACCCGCCTGTTGCAGAATCATTGATTTGACGCACGAGATCAATCGGATGTCCAAGACCATATCCTTGATACGCAAGTGACGCATCGACGAATCGGTCACATAAGACGATTGTGCCTGCCTCTAACGCCGGTCGAATCAATTCCTCGACATGCTGGGCACGAGACGCTGCATACAGCAGAATTTCCGTCATCTCTTTCATCTCTTCAAAATCAGGATTCAAAATCAACGAACGAATTTCGTTTCCAACGCGTGTGCCACCTGGCTCGCGGGTCGTCATGACGTTATAGCCCTTTTCTTTTAACACATCGCCAAGCAATTGTAGTTGTGTCGTTTTACCGGCACCATCCGGTCCTTCGACAGTAATGAACGTACCTTTCATTCTTCAAACCCTTCCTCTATGACGCGTAACGCTCCTCGTTGCAATTGTTCGCCTCCTTGCAAATGAACGGCTACGGTTTGATAATGTCGTAAACGTAATACCTGTTCCGCCGTAATACGTTCTCCTCTGACGATCAACGGAATGCCTGGCGGGTACGGAATAATCGTTTCGAGTGAAACATGACCGATACACTCATCCAGCTGACGGAACGTACCTGTTGCTTGTTCTAACTGTTCATAAGAACAAGATAAAGCAGATACCTGTATTTTACCCATAATTGGTTGCTCGATATACCTTTTCAAAGGAATTCCTTCTGATTTCATCATTTGAATGGCTCGTTCGACACGATGGACCCAGTCATTCTGCTCAGACTTTGCTAGCGGACGAAGTGGCAAAATACAGACGACGTGATCTCCTAGAGCAAATTCCGCATCGAGTTGAACAGCTCGTAACGCGTGCAGCAACGCATCTCCTGAATATCCCTCATACGTTAATGTCATCCGTGACCAATCATCGAAGCGAAGGACCGTCATATGATCGAACCGTTGAAGTGCTTCGATGAATGCATCATGACTAGCCTGAATATCTGACATACCTTTAACTGTCCATTGTTCACGATAGGAACGCGCATAGTCTAATGAAGCCAGAAGTAAATATGAAGGACTTGAGGTCTGAAACGCTTGAAGCGCTCGCTGTAACTTCCTTCTCGTCTTTTCTGAAAATCGCTCGTGCATCCATGCTCCCATCGTTAGTGCGGGAAGCGTTTTATGGGCAGATTGAACGACCGCGGTTGCTCCTAATTCAAATGCTGAGCGCACACCAAATGCTTCACCGAAGTGTGCACCGTGTGCTTCATCCACTAATAAAGGGAGTTCATGCGACGCTGTGAGCTGAACGAGTGACATGATATCAGCTGCTTCCCCGTAATAGGTCGGTGAAGTGATAAACACGCCAACTCCTCCTGGATATTTCGTAAACGCTTCCTTTAATGTTTCACGTGAAACATGGCCACTAATTCCCGTTTCCTCATGAATATCTGGTTCAAGAAAGATCGGTTCGATGCCTAGCCATTCTAACGCATTGAACACGGATTTATGCGAGTTACGCTGTACATAAACACGCTCTCCTCTTGTTGCTATAGCGGCAAGCATCGCCCAATTCCCAACAGTCGAACCATTCACAAGGAAATGACTCGCTTTTGCATCATAGACTTTTCGCAACAAAGCTATCGCGTCTGCAATGGCCTCTTCCGGATGATGAAAATCATCTAGACCAGGTAATTCTGTGACGTCCCATTTAAAAAAGTCAGGAAGCGGTGTTAATGTCCCATTCTTATGTCCAGGAACATGCCATGAGATGGGCGTTCGATCTAAGTGACGTTGAAGTGCATGTACAATAGGAAGTTCGTGTTTCATGAAAAAACTCCTTTTCCTCTAAAATGATTACACAAAAAGACCGACCTGCAATCTGCAGATCGGTCAAGTGCCTGGCAACGTCCTATCCTCACAGGGGGAAGCCCCCAACTACTTTCGGCGTTCAAGTGCTTAACTTCCGTGTTCGGCATGGGAACGGGTGTGACCACTTGGCTATCGTCACCAGACGAC
>Ga0308156_1000946_pt1 | contig 41742 bp, 37 predicted proteins | sample PhyAR2_FD_201041 | JGI IMG/M metagenome (GOLD analysis project Ga0308156, IMG submission 201041) | Phyllosphere microbial communities from UC Gill Tract Community Farm, Albany, California, United States - DLSL A.R2 | ecosystem: Host-associated > Plants > Phyllosphere > Unclassified | place: USA... | reverse complement strand
TGCATGAACTTTCTTTATAACCTATTTAGTGATCAAGATGTAGATGAGCTATTAAAAATAAAATGAATTTTCAGTATTGTTGAGTGCTGTTTTAATGTTCTATTTGCACTAAAAGAATTGAAACCTATATCCCGACTTCAAGCAGTGATAAACTGTAAACTATAAGGTAATACAAAGCTTTGGATATTTTATGTTAGAAACATTACTACAGGCCATTTTGGAACAAATTGATGAGCCTAAAAAAGATTTGGAAAAAAATTTACGTGCATTATTAAATGAAGCGGTCGAAAAGTTAGACCTTGTTTCTAAACAAGAGATTGACCGTCAAAAGACTGCACTTCAATCGGCTAATCAACGTTTAGAAGAGCTACAAAAACAAGTCAGTCTATTAGAAGAAGCCTTAAAGAATAAAAAATAAGCACCACCGTAGCGCACTTATACTTTACAACGATTAAAAATGAAGCACCATAATGGAACAATAAGATGTCTTTTTCTAAAATTTATACACGGGGACTTTTGGGTTTACATGCACCTCTCATTGAGGTTGAGGTACATGTGAGTCAAGGCTTACCTTCTCTTACCATTGTCGGGCTAGCAGAGGCGGCAGTAAGAGAAAGTAAAGACCGCGTTCGCTCAGCCATTATTAATAGTGGATTCCAATTTCCGACTAAACGACTGACCATTAATCTTGCGCCAGCAGATTTGCCCAAAGATGGTTCACGTCTAGATTTACCAATTGCCGTAGGCATTTTAATTGCGTCTGGTCAGCTCCCAGAGAACTGTGCCGAAGATTTTGAATTAATTGGTGAATTAGCGCTGGATGGTCACGTAAGACCAGTGTCAGGCACGTTAACTTTGGCCATGGCATGCCAACAGGCCAAGCACAAAATGCTTTTACCCCTCGATAATAGTCAGGATATTAACCATTTACCGAATCTTGAATGTTATCCAGTGAGTCACTTAAAAGAAGTTTGTGAACATTTTCTGGGCACGAAATCTCTATCTTCGGTTGAACCTGCAACTGCCTCAAACCAAATGCCTTATAAATTTGATCTGGCAGATGTAAAAGGTCAGTTACGCCCACGTCGTGCACTAGAAATAGCCGCCGCAGGAGGACACTCGCTGCTCTTTAAAGGACCACCAGGCACAGGTAAGACTTTACTCGCTTCAAGGCTCCCTTCGATTTTGCCACCTCTTTCTAATCAAGAAACACTTGAAGTTGCGAGTATTTATTCTATTTCCAATACACCGCATACGTTTGGCCAACGGCCATTTCGAGCGCCCCATCATACAGCATCAGCGATTGCACTTGTTGGGGGCGGATGTGATTTACAAACAACTATGCGACATTACAAACAACTATGCGACAAATTACTCCGTAATACTGTTTCCTGAGCTTTAAAGCTTAATTTTTAGAGATTTATATTAAGTTTGAAGGCGAATGAGATCTTATCTATTGAAATTAATTTTTTTCTAATTTAGAAATTTTAATAAATTCTGAAAGTTGTATATCAAGAGCTTTTAGCCAATCATGTAATTCAATTACATCCAATCTACGATCTAAATTTTCTACTTTAGCAACATAAGACTGGTGTTTTTTTAGAAATGAAGCTACTTCTACCTGAGTTATATTTTTTTCCTCACGTAAAGATATTAAACATTGTATTAGACCAATATATCTAGGGTCATGTATTGAGCTCATAACCAAAGATGGTGTACTATTTTAAAAAATATCCCAAAATAGGATATTAAGTATTAATTGATGGTAGACATGACGAAAAGACAAATTCTGCAAAGATTGTTTTTACGTTTCCTTATGAAAAATTCTTTTCATAAATTGGCGTTCACAGAAATATGGTCGTTATTTGTAGGGCATAATAGCTATTTAAATAATGATGAAAACTTTGAAGTAGTTCATAGCTTTTTTATTCAACATTTAGTAAAGGAGTACTTTATTGTGGATACTATAAGTATTCCTCGAAAATACACTTCTAAATATCATGTATATCAAATAAAAAAGATTTGTTTACCCGTGGAGTTACAAGAACCTTATGAATCTATTTGTGAAAAGACTCATCAACTTAATAAAGAACTACAGCAAAATGAACTCGAAATTGAATGTCTTAACGAATGTTTTGATGAGTTTCCGAGTATTAGATTCCAAATTGAACTGTTGATTCAAAAAAAGAAAGATTATCAATTTTCCCTTCAATCAAAAGTTAATGTATTAAAGGAGTTAATACAAACTTTTTAAACTATATGTAATTCCATTTGCTAGATTTATAATCCAAAAATCTTTTATATAAAACAAAAATTTAAATAAATATAAACTTACCAAAAGAGTATTTAGTTCTCTTCTTAAGTGTCAAAATGGGGATTTATCAGCTAAAGATATCTTTATTATCAATATATTGGAGCATTAAATTTGAGCAGCCACAATACTCTACAAATAGAAGAAATTGGATGTATAAGGTGCGATATCTGTGATCAATCAATTCAATCTAATTATGGCGTACTGAAAGCAGATTGGAGTTCGAATACCAATGATAAAAAAGATAAATATGAAGTTCACCTATGTAAATCCTGCTTTTTAGGAACGCTTTCTTATTTAAGAAATCAGAAAAAATTAAATCACTTATTTGACGAAAATTTTGACTTTAACCAATTAGATAATCTTGGCCTAAGTTAAATTAACAATAAAAATTGATATCATTCATATGAACCCTGATTATGTAAACTCATTATTTTTAACTAGTGAATTAAAATTATGAAAGAAATTGATTTAGGACATAATCTAATAGAACACTATTCTAAGCCTATACAGGGCCGTCTTTTTGTAGTGGGTGATCTTCATGGGTGTTACACCCTACTTATGAATAAATTAAAAGAAATAAAATTCAATTTTCAGCAGGATTTATTAGTATCTGTTGGAGATTTAGTCGATCGTGGTAAGGAGAATCTTGAGTGCCTAAGTCTTATTAATAAATCATGGTTTAAGGCTATCCGCGGGAATCATGAACAGATGTGTATTGAAGCGACTATTGATAAAGAAATGAAGGATATGCATAGCCATCATGGTGGAGCCTGGCTATACGATTTACCTGCTCATCAACAGCAAAGCATTGTTGATCAATGCCGAAACTTACCCATAATTCTTGAAATTCATCATAACAATAAGGTTTATGGTTTTGTTCATGCAGATATAAATATCAATGACTGGGAAGACTTCAAGCAAAAAGTTCTTAAGAATGATTATTTCATTGCAGGTGAGCAGTCAGCCATACAAGTTGCTTTATGGCATCGAGGACGAGTTAGATTTAGTAAATATAACCCTGGGTATAGAACTGTAAAAGGTGTTGATGAAATCTATTTCGGTCATACTGTAGTTAAAGAACCAGTCCAGCATCAAAACTGTTTTTTCATTGATACAGGTGCTGTTTTTGGAGGACCCTTAACAGTTCTAGAAATCTAAGAGCTTAACAAGAATTATTTCAGAATAACTAAATTATCTATAAAAATATGGTCGTCAATAACCTGTCTCATGGCCCCATCTTTCAGAATATCTTAAGAGCCTTAGCTGATCTAATCGCGTTAAAGAATATTTTTCTTGTCATAAAATTTAATAATTGTTTCAATCAAAAACTATATCTAGTAAAAAACTAAAAAGCAAACACAAGATATAGACCTAATTTTAATTTCAGTTATAGTTTCACAAAAAATTGACAGCCCCAAATATTTCCACTATCTTACCGGCATGAATCAAAAGAAATTTTTGTTTCAGGGAGGAGATATGCCTACTTTTAATCCAGACATGTTAAGAATTGCTCGGGACCTGAGAGGGATGAGCCAGACTGAGCTTGTCCAAAAAATGGGAAATATTACTCAAGCTGCCTTATCCAAAATTGAGAAAGGTGACATTAAGCCTTCAGATGAAACAAAGTTTAATATTGCAAAGACCCTTAATTTCCCAGAAAGGTTCTTTCACCAAAATGACCACTTTAAAGTGTCCCCAATTAGTTTACATGCATACCGAAAAAAAGCGTCAACTACAGCTAAAATCCTAAATCAAATCAATGCTGAAATGACAATTAAAGCTTCAAATCTAGATAAACTTGATTTGTTTTGTCAGTTAGAAGCATCTTTACCATTACCAAGTTATCAAATACATATAAATGTTAGTTCAGCCGCTGAAGCTGCATTGAAGCTTCGTAAAGAATGGAATTTGGGACTAAACCCTATTGAAGATTTGACTGGACTCATTGAAAAAGCTGGGGTCTTTATTTTCTATTGTAATTTTGAAGAAGATCACATTGATGGAGTATCTTTACAAACTCAAAATAGCCCTCCATGTATATTCCTCAATGCAAACCAACCTAATGACCGAATTCGCTTTACCTTAGCACATGAGTTGGGACATTTAATTCTTCATAAATATGCTCCATCAATAGACATGGAAGAAGAAGCGAATGAATTTGCTGCAGAGTTTTTAATTCCAACTGAGGCTGTGCAAGGCCAGTTACAAACAACTAATCTTAAGACTTACGCAACGCATAAGTTGTTCTGGAAAGTTTCCATGGCTGCTCTAATTGTGAAATCAAAACACATTGGAGACATAAGTGACAGACAATCAGCAACGTTATGGCGCCAAATGAGTATGTATGGTTACCGCAAAGCTGAGCCTTATTCCTTAGAAAGAGAGCACCCTCAACGCTTTGCTAAATTAATGATGGATTTTTGCCAAGGTGATAAGTCAAAAGTCATTCCAGATTTATCATCCTTCTTTAACTTATACCCGGAAGATTTCACTCAGCTTTATAAAGCTGATCTCGAAGAGATGGAGAGATTTTCTATGACTTCTTAATATTTTAGCCGACCCGAAGGTCGGCTAGTAAACGTGAGAAAGGCAGATTTGGGCATATGCCCCTGCGATTTCAGGACAAAAGACTTAGCTGTCCATAGTTACGGATAGATGTCTTTCACGTTAGTCCTCGTGATGTGGTGTCTCGATTCTAACGTAAAAGCTCTCTCCTCCGCAACGGACAACCCTGTCTACTCCTAAGTCGCACTCACATTACCATGCCCTATGTGAGGAGTAGACCTATGTCTACAAACGACGATGGTATTGAATATGTGTATACACGATTCATTACCAGAAACGGTAAACGTATTTATCACCCAAAAGGTGGTTTATATAAGTTTCCGAAACGTTCAAAAAAGTCAAAGTCTTAGATTAAATTAACTGAGCTAATGGCTTTTAAAATTTTAAGTAATTGTTCTCTACCCAGTTTTTTTAGGGGGGCTGGGTACCAAATTAACTTATATTTTGAGAGAGCAACACATGAGTTTGCAAAATAAATTTAATACGTTTAATCAACGAATCTATTTAACCCGTCATGATTCCGAGTATTCAAATGCTCGTGAAAAAGACGATAGCATTACAGCTGCAATCAAGGCTAAATTTAAAGAAAAAGGTTATCCAGTTATTGATAACTTTGTTCAAGGGTCACTTGCTACTTATACGACCATTAAAGAACCTGGTAAAGATTTTGATATTGACCGTGCCATAGTCATTGACTATGAAGATTCACCTTCTGACCCATTAGTCCCTAAAAAAGTCATTTTAGAAATCCTTGAAGATCGCGGATTTCAAAATGCAAAAATCAAGAAACCTTGTGTTACTGCAGACTATAAGTTTAAAAATCTACATATTGATATCCCAGTGTATAGAAAAAACTCATGGGGTGGTTATGAACTAGCCGTTGGAAAAAAAGACTCTGGAACCGAGCATAAATCCTGGTCAGAATCCTCACCCAAAGAACTCATTGATTGGGTTAATAACTCATCCCTATATGGGGTATATGCAACTGAAAAATTACACCAGTTCCGTCGATTAGTGCGATATCTCAAGCGCTGGAGAAACATTAAGTTTAGTAAGGATGTATGTAGAAAGATCTATTCAATTGGCTTAACAGTAATGGTCAAACAACACTTTAAGCCGAGTATTGATGAAGATGGATTTCCAAATGATTTACTTGCACTAAAAGCTACAATTGATTCGATTCTTGATTGGTCTGGATATTTCCAATGGCACTCTGATGATCAATGGAAAGTAAAAGTAGAACTCCCTGTTTACCCATCAAGAGATATTTTCCACGGTAGTAGCCTAAATACTGGAACCAGATTTAGAAATCAATTAACTAATTTACGCTCAACATTGCAGGATGTAATTGATACATCAGATGAAACTGAACAGTGTTCTTTATTAATTAAAGTATTTGGCGATGACTTTCCAAGTAATGCAAATACTAACAGTGCATCGAATACACAGAAAGTACAATTTGCCACAGCTGGCGCTGTAGGGACTTCTCAAGGCGCATGAACTACTCATCAATCATTGACCACCTGACATCATGCGGATACCAAGTATCCGCAACCGAGTTCTGTTTGTTTCCAGCTCTGAGTATCGAATGTTCCATTGCCGGTTACGATATCACCTTAATTCATCTAAAAGATGAAGAACTTACTGCTATGCCTTCATTTTTTCTAAAGTCTCCTGATAAGTACGGGCGAATCGCGCACACACTTGCGAATAAGACTTTAAATGTGGCTTCAATATGCGTAAATGTTCCGGATTCGGTATCTATCAATTTTGAGGTGCCCGAACGAGCCTTTGAAGAATCCTTAAAACGGCATATTTCTTTATTAGAAAGATGTTTATCTGATTCCAAATGGAATGAAGAAGAGTTATTACGAGAATTTTTAGCGGGCTGGAATCATATTCAAGACCAAAAATATGAGGACTTTTTATGCTTGTCTGATAGAGGTGAATTTGAGCTTCTTAATATTCTGCCTCCCAAGAAAGGTGTTAAATACGGACTCAACTCTTGTCATTTCGGTATTCCCCAAGAATTTGAACAAAAACCTCAGTTTTCAGTAATTAATGATCACATCAATAACCGTGGTAAACCTAAAGGAATTGGATGTATTGTTCCTTTAGAAAAGTTAATCCCTGCCCCATGGCAGAGTGCAGACTTAGAAGAATGGTATCTTGAAATACTCAAGTTTATTTCTCAGGATGTTTTTGAGTCTTTAACCCGTACCCTCGGACAAACTCGAGACCATGCCTTTTGGCTTGTATTTAATGCGGATACACCATCAGGTAAGACTTGGTTTGGTATCCATTTTCATTTAAAAAATAGTATTAAAAGCAAAAAAGGCCTCCCACTTAATCGTGAGCATTTAGAGTTCTGGGAACTCAAGGCAATGAATGTACGTTTATTTAATAAAGAACGAGTAATGCCACGAAGTGGAGCTATTCAGGAACTACAAAACAAAAAAGTTTTACTTGTAGGTTGCGGATCGGTTGGGAGTCAAATTGCTAATCAACTTGCGTCCACAGGTATCGGTCATATAACACTTTCAGATCCCGAGACTTTTTCTTTGGATAATTTATATCGCCATACTCTTGCAGCTCATTATATTAGCTGGCCTAAGACCTGGGGCTTACAAACAGAATTGAGTAATAAATATCCGTGGCTAGAAGTCCAGGTTATGTTTTCAGAACTCCTAAGTCTAAGATATGAAAATGTATTAAATACCTTCGATCTCATCATTATCGCAATCGGTTCACCTACACAAGAACGTATTTTTCATGATTACTGTATTAAGAATTCAGTTGAAACTGCTGTCATAAATACCTGGGTGGAAGGTTACGGAATTGGGGGGCATGCTGTACTAGATATTCCTGATTCAAAAGGTTGTTTAAGATGTGCATATGTTGATCCAATTGATTTTTCACGAGGTCTAGGTTCCAATCTTAATTTTTTAAAACCTAATCAAAACCTTACGAAAAATCTTGCGGGTTGTGGAAATGCTTTCTTACCTTATAGCAACCTAAGTGCATTACAAACCGCTCTTATTACTTCTAATTTAGCGATCAAGTTTTTAATGGGCCAATTACACAGCTCTTCAAAAGTGAGCTGGAAAGGTAGTGATTTTGATGTCGTCCAAGCTGGTTTCCAGGTAACTGATCGATATAAACAGTTTTCAAAATCATTAGAAATTCTCCCTCTTCTAAATAGCGGGTGTGACCTCTGCAATGATTGAAGATTACTACACTATTCATCTTAAACAATTTGAGCTCTTTATTTCATATAAAGTTATTCAAACTTGGATGGCCTATAGACAACTTGATCACAAGGATCTAGAGGCATGTGGTGTTCTGATCGGCAATCAAAATGTCTCTAATCAATATTGGATTGAAGATGTGACTGAACCTATGCCTACAGATTGCCGGTCTACGCATAGATTCATATTAAAAGATCCAGGGCATCAGAAAAAAGTTGATTTAGCTTTCTCCAAATCAAATGGAACTTCTATCTATCTGGGTACATGGCATAGTCATCCGCAAGCAATTCCAACCCCATCAAATATTGATTATGCAGACTGGGAAAGTTGTATATCTAGAAACCCTGATCGGCAGCTTTTCTTTGTAATTGTAGGTTTTAAAGTTATACGCATTTTCTTTTTCCACCCCCTTCAGGGCTGGGTTAAAACAGAGATCAATGATCTTCAAATACTTAAAGGACTATAAGAATGGCTGAAGCTAATTTTACAGAAACGCTTTTACAAACGGTAAATCCTCCATTTGACTCATTAAAGACGGCACAAGAATTTATAACTACAATTCAAGATTTCATTACATGGAATTCAGTCGGTCTACTTATTGATGAAAGTGGTAAAAACTTAGTTATTTTATTATTAGAAAATGATGCAGTAATTAGTTCGCTACGTGCTAACTTGAATGAGGTTGATCTACTTCAATTCATATTAGAGCTATCTAATAGACAATCTAAAAAAATTATTCTGCATGCTTGGCAAGGCCATACAATTAATTGTTCTCATTTAAGCGATTTAAAAGAACTTGAGCATATTTGGCATAATAAAAGCGCTTATCAAGCCACAGAATTTATTAAAGTAAACGATATAAAAAATTTTATAAAAAGCTATTTTAAACCAATAAAAAAGACTGGACGAGGTAATCCGTTTACTGCTGAAACAAAGCGTCTTGTCATGCAAGATAGTCATGGACGCTGCATGTTCACCGGATGTGGAGATCGTTTGGATATAGAACAACTTACAGGCATGAAAGGTAATACAGGGTACCTGGCTCATAATGTAGCCTCTTCAGAAAGAGGTGAAAGAGGTATTCCGTACCTTTCGGAATTGCTTTCTGATGACCCCTCAAATGTACTACTCTTGTGTGATAAACATCATCGGTTAATTGATAAAATTGCAGCAAGTGATTACTCAGCACAACAACTGAGCGAAATGAGAAAATCATATTGTGATTTAGCAAACACTTTACTTGATGCCCTAGCATTCAGCCCGATTCCAGTATATTCAATTTTATGGTCCGTAAATAGTAATGCTGTCGGTCATCCAGAACCTAAAGAGATTGCATCATGTTTATCACCATTACAACATCGAATGGATGGCTATCTTCAAAGGCTATGTGATAGTAATACGATATATATGAAAAATCCTGATCAGTTTTCACAACAACTCGTCATGATTATCCAGAATGAAGCTGACAAAATTATCCAACAAACAAGTTTAAATGGACATCGTGCTGCAATCTTCGCATTCGGACCTATGCCAGCACTTATTGGTTTAGGCGCTCTATTAGGTAATAAAGGAAAGTTTCTCCCAATGTTAAGGGATAGAGAAGCGAATCGATGGGGATGGCCAAATGCTTCAGCTGCTGATCAATCTTATGAAACTATTGGAATTGAAACCCTTCGAAAAAGTCCCGATGTAGTTTTATGCGTAAATTTCACGGCTATTATTGATAAAATCAAAAATAAGGCTCTTGAACTAAAAACAGAATTGAACGCTGATATTATTGAAATTAATGCACTCGAAGCATATTTAGGCAGTAAAGCTGTTCCACATCCTCATAATATTTCAAAATTCACTACTGAACTTCAGAAGCTTTTTCATCTATTAAAAGATAAACATGGCGTAAAGAGAGTGCATCTTTTAATTGCAGCTCCAAATGCAGCCTGTATAGCTTTAGGGCAAGCCATTGATTTACATCACCCAGATATCATTATCTATGACTTTGCACAAGATACTATGCTTCCTAAACTAATCATTAGAAATGATTCTCGTGGTAATCACTTAGAACTTCCATAAACAATTATTTTACAAGCTTATTTTTAATATATTAAAAATGGGATAGACCTTATGACTAATACTTCTGCTGATCAAAATAAGAACTCTTCTGATGAAAATAAAGTAAAACCTTTATGGGAGATTCTTAAACCTTATAAAGATAAATATTTACAAGTTTGGTGGTATGGAGGGATGGCAAAAGGAAAAAGGCCTGGAGATCAGCCACAGGTCCATGTCTTATTCAGAGAAGTTTTAGACGATTTCAGCCCCACTGATAATTTTATTCAGATTACGACAAATATTACAGATCTTGTATCTTGGCGAGTTGACTCAATTTGGCATCAGCAACGAAAGATTCATTTTCTAAACAACGATATCTATGAGTTTGTTATTGATCATACTGATTTCGAATTCAAATTTTTAAAAATCTATGAGAATGTGGATGAGAAGAAGAGAATTAACTTTCTCAAAAAGCGAGAAGAATGCGAAATAGTAGATTCGAAAAGGAAAAAAAATTGTATATCGTTCAAATTGAATCATCCTGAGTTTGATGAACTTTTAATACCATGTCTAGAATTTCTCACTAGAGCTTATGGTTTATCAACTGAGCTCATTCGAGTGCTTACTACATACAATGAAAGTGAAAGAGAATCTCGATTATACACTCCCCACATAGGTGAGAAGGGTCTCTGGACTGTGCTTCTCGGAGATGGTATTACTCGAGCAGACCATGTTTTTGTTGCATATTATAAATATACCGAAATGGCTAAGAATGCTACACGCATTTTATTTAGTAGTATTGTAGAAAATTCTAATTTTAAACAAGCCAATATCTATCCAAAAGTTGTCCCTTGGCATGATGAGACCTTACCTATCAGAGTATCAGGATTCCGCTTAGCTGGAACAAAAACATTTGTTGTGACAAGAATCAGAGGAATGAAATCTCCAAAGGATGACTATATTAGAATAATACCTAAAGTAACTGAACGTATTAATACCACCACAGACACTGACCATCCCAATCCACCCTTACCTCAATTGGGTAGTGGTGACATTAATGTTTCTACAAATCCAGGTGGTCGACGTCCACCTTCTAATCATGAATTAATTGAAGATGACTTCGAATGGATAGATGGGGGCCCTACTAGTGAGTTAAGTAAATATAAATATAAAAAACAGGCTAAACGTCCCAAAAGGAAAAAGAAATATATAGAAACACAGACGATAAGTACTGGAGCCCCAGATAATTCACCTGATGTATTAAATAGCCAAATAGTCCCTTCAACCAAAGATTCAAAAGAATTCCAGGCACCTGAAGATGGCCGAATTATTGGGCTATGGAAAGCATGCCTTAAAGCAAATGAAATAAGTCCCGATATAATACAAGGTGTTAACTATTATACATTTGAAAAGGGTTTTGACTTTTCTGAGCTTCCCATGCTGATCGGTTTTTTTACAGAATCTGAAGTTCAGACACACAAAACATGGTGCTATGCAAATTCATTCAAAACTCAGATAAGAGGAGCATTAATTATCAGATTAAATGTATCTCAGTTAGAACCGGTTTATATTTTTGATATACAACCAGCAACGTATACCTCTACTGTAGAAGGCGAGACCCTAACAAAAGAAAGAGGACATGCAGGTTTAATTTTCCGTATGAAACAAGAAAAAAATCTGGAACAATTCATATCTGATTTGATGTATTTGCTCCCTCTCAATGAAGGCTCATACCCACAAGAAGTTTTTCAAAGCCTATTAGTCACTCAAATATTTTTATTCAGACATTCACATACAAAAGGATTAACCGAGGGTGAATCAACTTTATTAAACGCTTTAAGAAAAATAGGCATAGACAAAATTTCATTTAAAAACTGAATTAATGTCATTGGTCCCAATAGTATCTCTCCAATTTAGAAAGGAGATACTATTGGGCTAAATGAACTCTTGATTATGAAGCTTTCGGTTTAACAGCAACGATAATATAGTTTTCGCCTTCAGCTTTTAACTCAAACTCTACATGTTGTCCTACAGTTAAACCATTTAACAATGCCGGATCAACAACTTTAAATCCCATTGTCATGGCAGGCCATTTAATTGCAGGAATAGCCTCATGGTTGAGAGTCAGTAAATTTTCTTTAGTATCAATAGCAGTAATGATGCCGATGGCTTGGGCAGAAGCAGCTTTAGCTGTGTCTTTACTCATCTGTTCCATCGGTGCTTCACTCTTTTCTTGCTTTGGTGCTTCATTTTTACTACAAGCACTGAGTGCAGCAACAGTCGTAACAAATGCCATAACTTTAATAATTTTCAACATAATAAAAACCTCTTTTGGATAAGCAATAAAACTATCAATGAATTGATAGTTTTCTTTTGGTTAAAAGCTGATATGCAGCCGGAATAACAAACATTGATAAAAGTGGAGCTGAAATCATGCCCCCAACCATAGGTAAAGCAATACGACTCATTAATTCAGATCCAGTTCCAGTTCCCCAAAGAATTGGCAACAATCCTGCCAAAATCACAGCAACCGTCATTGCTTTAGGGCGGACCCGTAATACTGCCCCTGTACGAATTGCATCATTTAGTTGTTGCTCATTTAAGGATTGTTCAGACGAATGTAATTTATCCTGACTGTGTTCTATCGCTTGTTTCAGGTAAAACAGCATGACCACACCAAACTCAGCCGCAACCCCGGCCAAGGCAATAAAACCAACGGCAATAGCGACTGAAAAATTGTAACCACTCAGATACATCGCCCAAATACCACCAATTAGAGCAAATGGTAGAGTGACCATAATTAGAACCGCATCCTGTACTTGCCTAAAAATCAGATAGAGCAGAAGGAAAATGATCATCAAAGTAATTGGAATAACCACTTTTAAACGAGCATTTGCCCGTTCCATAAACTCGAATTGACCCGAGTAGCTAATACTCATACCAGCGGAACGTTTCACCTGTTGGTCAATAGACTGCTTCAGATCTTTAACCACAGAAGCTAAGTCGCGGCCCTGTACATCCACATAGACCCAGCCACTTGGACGAGCATTCTCACTTTTCAACATGGGTGGGCCATCCGTAAGTTGAATATCCGCAACACTGCTCAAGATAATTTGCTGACCTGATTCAGTAAGAATAGGTAGATTTCTGAGAGCTTCTAATGAGTCTCTAATTTCCCGCGGATAACGAACATTAATCGGATATCTTGCTAAACCCTCTACGGTTTCACCAACATTTTCTCCACCAATCGCTGATGCAACAATCTGTTGAATATCATTGATATTTAGACCATAACGGGCAGCCTCAAGTCGATTAATATCAACATCAACATAACGTCCACCCGTTAATCTTTCGGCAAGAGCAGAACTGACCCCCGGTACCTTTTTAGCAATTTGTTCAACTTGCTGTGCGACCTGATCAATCTCGCCAAGGCTACTCGCAGAAATCTTAATACCAATTGGACTTTTGATTCCTGTCGCCAACATATCAATCCGGTTACGAATAGGTGGTACCCAAATATTCGTCAATCCAGGAACCTGAACAGCCTTATCGAGTTCTTTGACCAGTTTTTCTGGCGTCATTCCCGAACGCCACTCAGAACGGGGCTTAAACTGGATCGTCGTTTCAAACATCTCAAGTGGTGCAGGATCGGTGGCAGACTCAGCACGACCAGCCTTACCAAATACAGTCGCAACTTCCGGAACGGTTTTAATCATCCTATCCGTTTGCTGGAGTAGTTCAGATGCTTTGGCAGCAGATAACCCCGGTAAAGCAGAAGGCATATAAAGTAAATCGCCTTCATCCATGTTCGGTAGGAATTCCCCACCCAAACGAGTGAGAGGAAAAAGGCTCAGAATAAATACGATTAATGCTGCCAATAACGTAAACTTTGGATACTCCAAAACTTTATCCAACATTGGTCGATATATTTTAATAAGAAAACGGTTGAGCGGATTACGTTGTTCCGAAGGTAACTTTCCACGAATCCAATAACCCATCAAAACTGGAATCAAGGTAATGGATAATCCGGCAGCCGCGGCCATAGCATAGGTTTTTGTGAAAGCTAATGGAGAAAATAACCGACCTTCTTGTGCTTGTAAGGTAAAAATAGGAATAAAGGATAAAGTAATAATAAGCAGACAGAAGAATAAAGCTGGACCAACTTCACTGGCAGAACGGGCAATAATAGACCAGCGCTCTTGTGAATCCAAAATATGATCAGGATGTTCATGCTGCCAAGCTTCAATATGTTTATGGGCATTCTCAACCATGACCACTGCCGCATCAACCATTGCACCTATGGCAATGGCGATACCGCCTAGTGACATAATATTGGCATTGAGACCTTGATAATGCATAACAAGGAAAGCCGATAAAACACCTAATGGTAAAGAAACGATCGCCACCATAGCCGATCGTAAATGCCATAGGAATAAACCACATACCAACGCTACAACAATAAACTCTTCCAGCAGCTTATGACTTAGATTCTCTACAGCCCGGTCAATGAGTTGACTTCGATCATAAACAGGAACAATCTGTACGCCCTTCGGTAGGCTCCGTTGTAACTCAGCAAGTTTCTCTTTTGCAGCTGCAATCGTCTCACGTGCATTTTTGCCTGCCCGTAAAATGATGACACCACCAACAGATTCTCCTTGGCCATTATATTCACTGATCCCTCGGCGCATTTCAGGCCCGAGCTGAATTGTTGCGACATCGCCCAATGTAACAGGAATACCGAAACCATTGGTGCGCAAGGGAATCTGACGAAAATCTTCCAAAGTTTTCAGGTATCCGGATGCTCTCACCATGTATTCAGTTTCAGCCATTTCCAATACCGAGCCACCAGTTTCCTGATTAGCCTTTTGGATTGCATCAATAATGCTGCGCTGGGTAATACCCAATGCAGCCATTTTTGTAGGATCTAGTACAACTTGGTATTGCTTTACCATTCCACCAATGGTGGCGACTTCTGCAACATTGGGTAATGTCTTGAGCTCATATTTTAAAAACCAGTCTTGTAAGCTACGAAGCTGGGAAAGGTCATGCTGCCCAGTCGGGTCAATTAATGCATATTCATAAATCCAGCCAACGCCTGTTGCATCTGGTCCCAATGAAGATTTTGCATTTGTTGGCATCCGCCCTTGGATCTGATTGAGATATTCCAATACACGCGATCGAGCCCAATAAAGATCTGTATGCTCATCAAAAATGACATAAACAAATGAATCACCAAAAAATGAATAGCCTCTCACCGCTTTTACACCAGGGACAGATAACATGGTTGTTGTAAGCGGATAGGTCACCTGGTTTTCAACAATTTGAGGCGCCTGGCCAGGGTAATTCGTTCGTACAATAACCTGTACATCAGATAAGTCTGGCAAAGCATCAATAGGTGTATTCTTAACTGCCCATGTACCCCATACTGCTAAAACAAGAGCTGCGAGCAATACAAAAATACGGTTTGCAATTGAGAACCGAATAATACGGGCAATCATGATGGATCTCCCTTTTCACTCGGCATAGATGCCATAGACATATTGTTAGATATCTTGGAAATATTAGAAATGACATAAGCATCGCTAACTTGTTTAAAGCTAAAACTAACCTGATCACCTGACCGAATTTGAGTAAAAGGCTTTGCAGGTTGTTTAAAGCTCATTGTCATAGCCCCCCAACCAAGTCCTGCAATCGCTTGATGAGAGATTGTAATTTCCTGAAGTGTAACTTTTTCGACTCTACCAATACCTTGATATAGGGATGGTTTAGGATTTTGAGTTTGAGAGGTGGAAATAGCTTTTCCTGTATTAAGCTTATCGAGTACACCTTGTAAATTTGCTTCAGAATCAATCAGGAATTGTCCTGAAATCACAACCTTTTGCCCAACTTTTAGCCCTTGTAAGATGGCTACTTTAAGACCGTCACTTTGTCCCAACTGCACGACAACAGGTTCGAAACGTCCTTGCTCATGTGCCACAATGACGACATTCCGTGTACCGGTTCGAATTACCGCTTGCTCCGGGATCACTAAACTTGCTTGGGGATTATTAAGGAATTTTACGCTAGCAAACATACCCGGTTTTAAATGACCATCTGAATTGGGTAATTCAATACGAACTTTTATGGTTCTGCTTGTGGTATCGAGTGTTGGTAGAATATCAATAACTTTACCTGTAACTGTTTTTGTATAGGCAGCCAAAGTTACTTCGGCTTTACTTCCTTGTTTTATTGTTGCAATTTGAGCTTCGGGAACCGCAGCTTCTAGCCAAATCGGGTTAAACCCTTTAATTGTGGCAAGCGTTTGTCCCATACTTAAGGCCATTCCGCTACGCACCTCTAGTGAATCAATAAATCCACTCACAGGAGCACTCAAAGTCATAGTGGACTGAACTTTACGTGTTCTCTCAACACGCTGGATCACATCTTGCGGTATTCCCAAAAGCTGTAACCGTTGTCTGCTTGCCTGAATTAAAGAACGATCACCCATTCTAAGCACAGCCAGAAATTCTGTTTGCTCACCCGTCCACTCGGGTATAGAAACATCGGCAATCGGACTACCTTGAGATACAATATCTCCAACGGCATGGCCATAGGCACGCTGAACAAATCCATTTGCTCTTGTTTGTAAAATAGCAACTTGACGCTCATTCGCCTGCAATATGCCATTGGTCAGCAAGTTACTTCCTACCATTGCTTGTTCAACCATGGCATAACGTATAGCCAGATTTTGCTGAATAGAGGGATCAATCTTTACTACTGTACTTTCAGTAGCGCCTGCATCACCTTCATCAGCATATTTAGGAACCAGCTGCATGTCCATAAAAGGTGATTTACCTGGCTTATCAAAATGCTGCTCGGGTTTCATGGGATCGTACCAATACAAAACTTTAGCTGTCTTCTGCGTACTGTCCGATTGTGTTTTTTCACTTTTATGGGCAAACCAATAACCGGCACCACCACCAACTGCCAAACTCACACCGACAAGTCCCGCCATTGCAAATGCCAACTTATTTCTTAACATTAGGATTACTCCTCGGTATGGTTTTGAGTGGGTTCAACAAAATTAAAGTACAGTTGAGCCGTTATCATTGATTGTTGTTGTTGAAGATCAATAAGACGCATTCGTTGTTCAAGTAATGCCTGACGTGTTGCTATTACATCAGTTAATTTGGCTTTTCCTGCCTGATAACTCGCGAGCTGTAACCGCTCTTTTTGCACTGCATAAGGAATACTCATTTGAGTAGCCCGCTTAATTTGCTGATTAAGAGCTTCAATATCTGCAAGTCCATCATCCAACATGCTTAAATGCTCACGATATTTTGCTTCTTGATCCGCAGTGACTCGATTTTGCTCTGCTAACGCGGCTTGAATGAGGGGACCACTTCGTTTTCTTGAGAATACTGGTATTTCTGTCGTCAACTGAACTCCAATCATGTCTCCAAACTCTGGAGCTCTATGCTGGTAAGCCACCTCTATTCCCCAATCTGGCTTCTGTAAAGCTTGTGCTTGTTTCAGCTTTGATTCAGTGACTTGCTTTTGTGCTTGAAATGCCTTCAGTTCAGGGTGTTGATGTAGGTGGTGATATAGTTGCGCGGTATCAACTTGTAGGTTGGGGGCCTGAGTTGGTAAGGTCTCTATCTGAGAGGAGTTTTCCAAAGGATTTGCACTGACTAAACGATGTAGCTCCAGCTTTGCTTTTGTCAGATCTCGCGATAAATCATCCTTTTGATCAAGTAATACTGTATATTCTTGTTTAGGTGTCATTGCATCAGCGATCAACGATTGACCTGAAATTATTTGTGTTTGAGTCAGTTTTCCAAGCAGCCCGTTTTCTGCAAGTAACTTATCTATCAGCGCTAGCTTTTGCTCAAGATAAAAACGCTTAAACCATGCTGTAGCGACTTGTTGCCGTAGATCAATTCGAAGAATTTGTGTTTGACTATTTGCAACTCCGAGTTCAGCTTGAGCAAGTTCAACTTCGGCCTTTCTTTTGGCCTTATTTGGAAAATCCTGCATAACGCCTATTTTCTGCATAGTCATACCCTCTTGGGTGACTGACCAAGCAGAATCTCCAGATACTGGATAATTATCTAATCCAACAAATAGTTTGGGATTAGGTAAAATGCCTGAAGCGAGTACATTGTTCTCTGCACCTTCAATCTGAGCATAATTTGCTTTTAAAGTAGGTGCATTTTCCTCAGCACGCTTTAAGGCGTTCTCTAAAGTCAGTATTTCTGCATTTGCATGGCCATATAAAAATAATAGACACACAATGCTTAACGATTGCCTTACCCATACTTTGGATGGCAATTTTCTATAGTGAGACATAATTCTCATCCTAAAATGATGCGCATACGAATATGCAAAACATCCATAGATCAACTATGAATGATTAAAAGGTCATCAAATTAGGTGGCTTGCGGGGGGCGCCATAAACTATAAAGAATGGATGGGGGAAGTTGTTGATTAGGAGAGGTAAAATTAGATTGATCTAATACAGGTCCTACTATTTCTAGCAAAGGAACTAAAGAGTCTTTGGGAAAAGCAATTTTTGCAAATGAAGCAATACAATCTGGTTCAGACATGCAAGAAGAATCATGAACCGTTATTTTTTTGATTTTTGAGTCCGCCTTCATACAATCCATATGTGCAGCATTTACCTGATTATTTTCAGGTGAGTGCATCATTTGCATAGATTGCATCTTTTCTGAAGACATTAAACATTTTTTATGCACAGATGCAGCAGCAGCTGCCGATCCTACAAAGAGGATAGCAAACGATAAAAACAGCGATAGGCATGTCTTTAACCACTGCATAGAGATAAGACCAAATTTTATACTTTTTTAGTTTTACAGATTCTAATGAAAATAGCAATCATGAGGTCTTAGGAATAGCAACTTACACCACTATTCCTAATTAACTGTTTATATAAAAATTAATATTCACTATTAAATTATGTAACTCTACTCACCACTTGATAAGTGATAAATGAAAAGAGATAAGCAAGAGAGAATAAATAAGTTGCCATAATAATAGGCTGTCTCCAACTGCCAGTTTCCCTTCTTATGGTAGCCAATGTTGCTAAACAATGTGGAGCAAAAATAAACCAGACTAATAAAGACAAACCTGTCGCTAGACTCCAACCATCCGGGCCTGATATTTGAGATAATAAGGTCTGAGTAACTGCATCCTCATCACCAGACATTGCATAAATTACCCCTAACGCAGCAATAATTACTTCACGAGCTGCCATCGCAGGAATCAAAGCAATACAAATTTCCCATGTAAATCCAATCGGCGCAAATATTGGATGGATTAAATGGCCTAACTGTCCAGCGATACTATAATTGATCGGAGGCATAGTTGGATTATCTGGAGGTAAGGGGAATGTTACCAAGAACCATAACAAAATAGAAAGTGCGACAATAATTCCACCAACTCTTTTTAAGAATATAGTTGCTCTATCATAAAGCCCCAAAGCTACATTTCGAACATCTGGAATACGGTATGTTGGTAATTCAAAAATAAAAATACTTTCAGTTTTATCTTTTCTTACTAATTTCAGAAATAAAGAAACCAATAAAGCTGATACGATTCCTGACATGTAAAGCCCGAATAGAACTAAACCTTGCAAACTGAGCCAACCATAAACTAATTTGTTTGGAATAAAGGCTGATATCAGTAAAGCATATACAGGTAATCGTGCAGAGCACGTCATCAAAGGTGCAATCATAATCGTTGCTAAACGATCTCTTTCAGAACTAATACTTCTTGTCGCCATAACTCCGGGAATTGCGCAAGCAAAGCTTGAAAGTAATGGAATAAATGAACGTCCACTTAAGCCAGCTTTGGACATCAATTTATCTAACAAGAATGCAGCTCTAGGTAAGTACCCTGATTCTTCTAAAACTAGAATAAAGAAAAATAAGATCAGAATTTGAGGCATATAAGCAAGTACACTACCAGCACCTGCAATTACGCCATCAACAATCAAACTTCTTAAAAGTGAATTAGAGATCAATGGCCCAATTACCCCCCCAAACCATGTAATCGAATCTTCAACAAATGAAATTAATGGTTGGGCCCAAATAAAGACTGCCTGAAACATTACAAACATGGTAAAGGTCAATATTAATAATCCAAAAATTGGATGTAAAAATATTTTGTCTAATAAAGCAGTCCGTTTGTCACCATTATCATTTTTCAAGATGACCTGTTTTGTAATGTACTTAATTTGGTCGAAGTGACTTAGGTCAGAATGATAAGGGGCAACAAATAATTTCTTTTGGTCTAACTGGGTCAATAGCCCCTGAATTCCTTTTGTTTTTACAGCTACCGATTCAACGACAGGAATGCCTAAAAGCTGAGATAGCTTCGTTGTATCAATTGAAATTCCACGCTTTCTAACCTCATCCATCATATTGAGAACAAGTATCATAGGTCTGTTTAATGCTCTGACTTCAAGTACAAGACTTAAATGAAGATGAAGGTTAGTAGCATCAACAACACATACAAAAATATCAGGTATGACTTCGCCTTTTAATTCGCCAAAACAAACAGCTCTAGTTACTTCTTCATCTAAGCTACTTGGTTTTAAACTGTAAGTCCCAGGTAAATCCAATACTCGAATGGTATCGCCAGAAGGTAATTTAAAAAAACCCTCCTTTCGTTCAACCGTTACTCCTGCGTAATTAGCAACTTTTTGACGAGTACCTGTGAGGGTATTGAAAAGAGAGGTTTTACCACAATTGGGATTACCAATAAGTGCAATATTTTTAGTGTTCATTGATAATCTCTACAAAAATTCGTTCTGCTTCATTTTTTCTTAATGCAAAACGTGAAGTTTCGATTTGGACCAGTACTGGGTCACCACCGAAAAGCCCTTTCGCAAGTACTTGTAAGGATTCACCGACTCGAAAGCCAAGCAGTTCTAGACGTTCAAGAACAGGATCACTTTTATCTTGAAACTGAGAGCCTTTTTTAAGATCAATGATTTTTACGGTCTGATTTTGCTTTACTTGAAATAAATTCATTGTCTGCCTCTTATCTCAACGCCAAAATTTTTCGAGCGCCATTAAGCACAAACAGAGACACAAGGATGCCAATAATCAAATCTGGGTAAGCTGAACCAGTCCATGCAACAAGCACACCTGCTAAAATAACTCCCATATTTACGATCACGTCATTAGCGGAAAAGATCCAACTCGCTTTCATATGAGCTCCACCATCTTTATGTCCAGAAATGAGATACAGACACGATACGTTAGCAATAAGCGCTAAGAAGCCAATAACGATCATCAAATCTGACTCAGGTTCACTACCAAACATAAAGCGTCTGACAACATCAACAATAACGATCAAAGCTAATAAAAGTTGAATCCATCCTGCAAAATGAGCTGCTTTTAATTGATATTTAGAGGCTTTCCCTACTGCGTAAAGTGCTATACCGTAAACGGCAGCATCCGCAAACATATCAAGAGAGTCCGCAATAAGCCCCGTTGATGCTGCAATAATTCCACTTATGAATTCAATAAGAAAAAGGACACCATTGATTGCTAATAATAATTTTAGAACTTTCGCTTGATTAGTTGGGTCAAGTGTCTCGGGCAATTCTCCTGTAGCTTTTACCGTTTCAACAATTTTTGCACCAAAACCGAGGGCTTCAAGTTTTGTAGTAATTTCATTAATCCCATTTGTATGGAAAACAACTAACTTCCTTTGTGCTAAATCAAAAGATAAACCTTTAACTTCATGCAAGGGAGAAAGGGCCATTCTTACCATTTGCTCTTCTGCCGAACAATCCATCTTCGGAATTAAAAAAGTACTGGCTTCTTGTGCATGCTCTTTATTTTCATAAGATTCAGTTTTATTTAACTTTGCTCCGAATCCAAGAGCTTCGAGTTTTGCAGTGATTTCTTTACTTTCACCATTATGCAGAACTTTTAAGTTCCGGTTTGGCAAATCAAAAACCAATCTCTTAACATCCACTAAAGAAGATAAAGTCATCCGAACCATTTGTTCTTCTGCGGAACAATCCATTTTCGGAATGTTATAGTCACTGATGAAAGTCGCTATAGGTTTATCCCCATTAACTAATTCAGGTGACTTTAAAGAATCTGGACCGCAGCACGAATTCAATTCCCCAGAACACGGCTGATTACTACCATAGGAATCTTTTTCATCATAATTAGGTACTTGTTCTACCTTATTACCACAACAAGAACTTTTATTTTCTTCAGTAGCTGAATCTTTACCCTTACAAGAATCTATTTCTGATTCAGGTTGATTTTGCTTAGTGTCTTCACAAGAACTTCCTTTATTACAACCGCAACCACTCATTGATGTGCCTATAGTCAGATCTTAATTTATTGCATATTAAAAACCTTATAGCTACTATAGAGTCAAGATGAAAATTAGAGATATTGATATGTCTTTAAAAATTGGTGAATTAGCAAAAAAAGTATCGTGCTCTGTTTTAACTATCCGTTACTATGAAAAAGAAGGATTGATTCCATCTCCCGAAAGAACTCAAGGGAACTATCGGCTGTATAATGAGGATTATATAGATCGCCTAAAATTCATTCTAAACTGCCGTACACTTAATATGAATTTAAGTGAGATAAAACAATTACTATCGTATAAAGACACGCCGAATCAGAATTGTTCAAGCATCAATCATCTTGTTGACTCTCATATAAAAATTATTAAAGAAAATATAAATTCTCAACAAAAATTAATTCAGCAACTCTTAGATATCAGACGAACATGTGATGGATTATGTACAGTAGATAAATGTGGTGTTCTAAAAGAAATTGGAGATTATGAAACTAAATTAGCTATAACTTGAGGGTTATTAGTTTATAAATGGAATTACTTTTAATTCTTTGCTATATGACTAGCATCTTACGCTACTAGTCATATAGCAAAATTCTCTAGAAAACTAATTCGATACCTGCACCATATTTCCACCCTTTTTCAGACTCAGTAGCCTCCTGCATAGAAGTAGCTTTTTGTCCTTTTTCATATTGATAAGCAACATCAATGAAAGGTCTGATACGCTTAGTAATCTCATATCTGGTTTTGATACCAGTTTTCAATTCTGACAAACCTGATTTTGCAGCATAGTCAGAGTTATCACTGAATACCGCATCCATTTCTAAATAAGGCTGTGTAATCAATTTCTGGGTTAATAAGAAATCACGCTCGACTTCAAAACTTGCTCCCCAAAAATTATTTTCACCACCGTATAAATAAGCTTGTGTTTCAAAGAAGTAAGGAGCTAATCCTAATACACCAATGACACCATCAACTCGATCGCTGTTGCTGTTATTTTTATCTTCACTGTATCTTACCCCAGCTTGTACATCCCAAAACGGTGCTACATTACGGCTATAAAGTGCTGACACATCGTATTTTGGATCATTACTTTCTGTCTTATCCCAATTGGCTTCAATGAAAAGACGATTTTCATCTGTTCCTATCAATGTTTCTATTTTAGAACCTAAAGCTCCTTTACCATCTTCATCCACAGTCCACTCATTTTCAAACTTTGTTGATTGAAAAATTTGTCCACCATGCTCTTTAAGATGCTTATCGTGGTTCTGATTAAGCATGAGGTTTTCAGAAGCTTTGGTTTTACCTTTATCATTGTCAGTAGATGGTTTCTGATAAACATTACGCTCAACATATCCTAAACCACCAGGCTCTTTTAATAGGATATTGATACCTTCTGACTGAGTAGGACTTACACTATTGTCTATGTTCTCAGTAGAACCATCATTTGCAAAAACCACACCTGACAATCCGATTAAAGCGATAGATAAAAGTGTCTTTGAATATAATTTCTTAGTGGTGCGCATGTTGATTTACTCCCTTATCATTTGTCTTAGGTTGAGCAACAACATCCTTCATATCAGTACCATTGCTATCGACATTTGCCACAATAAGTTTATTCATCATTCCAGCAGACATGTGATATAGCAAATGGCAATGGATAGCCCATTCACCTAACTCATCAGCAGTAAGTAAAGTTGTCACTGTTTTACCTGGTGGAACTATCACTGTATGTTTATTTGGCATATTGCTAGGATCTTGACCATTTTCAAGCTGCATAAACATGCCATGCAAATGCATTGGGTGGGCCATCATACTGTCATTGATGAATTTTAAACGTATACGCTCACCATATTTGACTTTAAATGGTTCTGTTTGATTAAACTTCTTACCATTAATAGTCCAGATATAACGCTCCATATTTCCACCCAAGCGAATTTCAATTTCGCGTTCCGGAGCACGTGTATCTTGTTGAGGGTTCAAAGATTGTAAGTCACTATACTTCAATGCTCTTTGACCAACTGGAGTCGATGCGTTTGCCCATCCATACACCACATCACTTGTTTCAGAAGTGTTTGTGTTCATTGCTGACATATCATGGTTCATTCCAGACATCGACTGGTCTTTTGAATCACTTTTCATCGAAGACATATCGTGATCCATGCCTTTCATTGAAGACATGTCATGATCCATTCCAGGCATCGACTGCTCTTTTGAATCACTTTTCATCGAAGACATATCGTGATCCATGCCTTTCATTGAAGACATGTCATGGTCCATTCCAGGCATCGACTGCTCTTTTGAATCACTTTTCATCGAAGACATATCGTGATCCATGCCTTTCATTGAAGACATGTCATGGTCCATTCCAGACATTGACTGGTCTTTTGATTCACTTTTCATCGAAGACATATCATGATCCATGCCGTTCATCGAAGACATGTCATGATCCATACCCATATCTTCCATTGTTAATAGGGAACGTGGGCGTGGTTTTGGCATCACAATATTTTTTACAGGTGTAGTATTTTCATCGTGTAGTGTGCCAACAGAAAATCCACTGCGATCAATAGATTCAGCTTCTATCTGATAATTTGCTTGTTTAGGTTCCACAATAACATCATAAGTTTCAGCCGTTCCTATTCTAAACTCATCAACAGGCACAGGTTTTACGGGTTGGCCATCTGCACTTACTACGGTCATTTTCAGATTAGGAATTCTTACATCAAAGAAAGACATTGCCGAGGCATTAATGAACCGAAGACGAACTTTCTCTCCAGCTTTAAAGTTTCCAGTCCAATTTTGTTCTGGAGTTTTACCATTCATCAAGAAAGTATAATTTGTTACGTCAGACATATCTGTCTTCAGCATTCGCATCTGATTCCACATGGAACGATCTTGCCACGTAGCTTTTAAACCATCCCTTTTAATTTGCTTAAAAACATCAAAAACAGTTTCTCTTCGATTTTGATAATAATCAGCTTCTTTTTTGAGATTACTCATAATCTGACCACTAGTAGAGTTATGAAAGTCAGAGAGTAAGACAACATAGTCTCTATCAGCTTTTTCCCCAGCTGTTAGAGGCACTTTATTCTTTGGATAAATAACGAGAGGCCCATACAAGCCATCTTGTTCTTGGCCTTTACTGTGCGAATGATACCAATAGGTACCATTTTGACGAACTTTGAATTTATATTCATAAGTCTTATTTGGTGCGATACCATCAAACTGATTAAATCCTGGTACCCCATCCATGATGCCGGGTAAGATTAAGCCATGCCAGTGAATAGAAGAGTCTTGGTTTTTTAATTTGTTATGGACACGAATAACCGCATCATCACCTTCCTCAAATTCAAGAAGAGGTGCAACAAACTTACCATTTACTGTAATTCTCTTTAGAGGCTTACCAGTAATATTCACCGTTTGCTCAGCAATTGTTAAATCATATTCTTTAACCGCTGCCATAACCCAAGTTGATGAAAATAAACCCACTCCTATCAATAGGACATGACTTAACTTTTTAGACATTTATTTCACCTATCTAATATTTAGTTGAGGGCTAAAGTAGGTTTATTTTTCACTTCACCCTCAATCTTTGATTTATCGTATTCGTTATTTATTTGACATGTTCATTTTAGAATGGTCCATGTTCATCATTTTAGAATGATCCATGTCACTCATATTAGAGTGATCCATATTCATCATTTTAGAGTGATCCATTTGGGACATATCTGTCATCTTACCGTGATCATGTTGACTATGATCTTGTTGATTTTTCTCTTCACTCTTCATGTCACAAGGCTTTTTGCAGTTTTCTTGCGCTTTTGGATTTACCTTGACTTCTGTACTTGCACTATTTGCCTGTTTAGCATCTGCTGCCCAAGATTGAGTTCCAGCAACTAAAGTCCCAACACATAGAAGAGTAGTTAAACCACGACGGAATAGAGATTTCATTGTTTGCTCCAAAAACTAACTTTATGTATCTACCTTATAGGCTCTCACCGAACATCAATGTGACCTGAAAATGACATTTTTGTAATCTAGACCGAATTGCGTATTTATAACGTTATTATGGTCTTAATAAAGAGTATGGGATTTTTTAAATGAGAATCTTATTAGTTGAAGACGAACAAAAAACAGGTGATTACCTTAAGCAGGGCCTCTCTGAAGCTGGATATATTACAGATTGGGTTACGGATGGATTATCTGGTAAACACCAAGCTCTTTCGGAAGAATACGACTTAATTATTTTAGATGTCATGCTACCAAAGTTAGATGGCTGGAATATCATTAATGACATCCGTAAAAGCGGAAAAACAATGCCTATTCTTTTTCTTTCAGCGCGTGATCAGATTGAAGATAGAGTTAAAGGTTTAGAGTTAGGTGCCGATGATTATCTCGTCAAGCCTTTTGCTTTTGCTGAGCTACTCGCAAGAATAAAAAGTTTACTTCGTCGGGGTCTACAAAAAGAAGACAGCAATATTATTACGATTGCCGATCTTGAACTTGATCTCCGTAAACGTCGTGTGACTCGGGCTGGACAGCGTATTGATCTAACAGCCAAAGAGTTTGCATTAATGGAGTTATTTATGCGAAGACGAGGAGAAATTCTACCTCGTGCTCTCATTGCCTCTCAAATTTGGGACATGAATTTTGATAGTGATACCAATGTAGTGGAAGTCGCTATTAAGCGGTTAAGAAGTAAAATAGACAGCAATTTTAGCCCTAAGCTTATTCAGAACATACGTGGAATGGGCTATGTGCTAGAGGTAGAAGATGACTCATAAACTGTTTAATGCTATCAGTTTCCGTATAGCAATTATCTTCTCTCTTTCTACCGTCATCATCTTAATGATTATGGGGTTGGTTATTCATCAACTTGTAATGCATCATTTCGAAACTCAAGACCGCACACAGTTAGAAGGTAAAATTCAACTTGTAGAAAACCTTCTTGAGCAAAACCCAGCCAATACAGATGAATTAAATATATATTTAAAAGATGCACTAATTGGTCATCATGACCTCATTGTTCAGATAGAGCGCCCTACTGGACAAATTATTTTTAGTTCAGCACCAGCAGTGATTAAAACTCAAGCTTTAGTCAAATCTAGACATACTCCATGGATAGAATGGGAGATTCAGAACAAAACATACCGTGGTTTAGTTTATAAAAAGTCTTTTGATAGAAATAAGAGTATTCCGTCAGCTCAAATTATTGTTGGAATAGATACATCAGAGCATCTACATTTTTTAAATGACTTTAGACGGCAGTTATTATATATCGGCGTTTTAGGCACTATTTGTTTAATGTTCCTTGGCTGGTTTGCTGCATGGAAGGGATTACGTCCAGTTCAAAAGATGGCAAAAGTAGCAGAAGGTATTTCAGCTCAACATCTTTCTGAACGCCTAGAAGTTGAAAACACTCCAACTGAACTAAAATCACTGGCTATAGCTTTTAACGATATGTTAGATCGTTTAGAAACAGCGGTAGAAAAGCTCTCAGATTTTTCATCAGACCTCGCTCATGAGATTAGAACACCTATTAATAATTTGATGACTCAAACCCAAGTTTGTTTATCACGTAGTCGAGATATTAACACCTATCAGGAGGTCCTCTTTTCCAACCTGGAAGAGTTTGAACGTTTAGCTCGGATGGTTTCCGATATGCTATTCCTTGCGAAGGCTGAGCACGGGTTACATTTACCAAATTTACAGCAAGTTAATTTAGTAAAAGAAGTCTCTGCTTTATTTGACTTTTACGATGCGATTGCTGCTGAAAAGGGTATGTTATTGGAACAAACGGGATACGGTTCTGTTAAAGGCGATCCATCTATGTTACGTCGTGCTCTAAGCAATTTATTGTCAAATGCAATCAAATATGGAAAAACAGATTCAGTAATCAAAATCAAATATCAACAAAACTTTGATACGACTGTTTTTACAATTGAAAATGAAAGCTCACCGTTATCATCAGATCAGCTGAATCGACTATTTGACCGTTTTTATAGAACTGATGCTTCAAGACAACGTGTCGAAGAAGGTACTGGTTTAGGCTTAGCAATTACCAAATCTATTCTTGATGTTCATGGAGCTACGATTCAAGCAACTTATGAAGATGGACGCATTATCTTTAAAATTGTCTTTAAAAATTAATTATAGGCTACTCATTTTAAAATTAGTTTGTGAGTAGCCAATACTGCTTATTTGAAATTACGTAATCGTAATGCATTACCAATAACCGAGGCAGAACTTAGGCTCATTGCTAATGCAGCAATCATTGGTGAAAGCAGCCATCCAGTGAACGGATACAATACTCCAGCCGCTAGAGGAATACCCAAAGCATTATAAAGAAAAGCAAACATTAAATTCTGCTTCATATTTTTTACTGTAGCTTCTGATAAGGAGCGAGCAATTTCGATACCACGTAAATCACCTTTAATTAAGGTAACTTGAGCACTATTCATTGCAACATCAGTACCGGTACCCATTGCAATTCCAATATCAGCTTGGGCCAAAGCGGGAGCATCATTGATCCCATCGCCAGCCATGGCAACCACTCGTCCTTCTTTTTGTAATTTATTCACTAATTCTAGTTTGTCTGCTGGTTTAACCTCACCATAAACTTCATTGATCCCTAATTTAGTACCAACTGATTTTGCTGTTGTTAGACCATCTCCGGTAGCCATCACAATTCTCAAACCTGAGTTTTTCAATAAAAGTACAGCTTCAGGAGTACTCGTTTTGATTGGATCAGAAACGGCTAATAGCCCTACAAGTTTACCGTCAACAGCTAAATGCATAACGCTAGCACCTTCAGCTCTTAACTTTTCTGCTTGAGAAATAAAGGCATCAACAGATATTCCAAGTTGTTCCATCAATGCTGTATTGCCCAAAGCTAAATGTTGTCCATTTAATTCGCCCTTAACACCAATACCTGATCCCGACTCAAAAGATGAGGGCTTCATTAGTGAAAGTTTTCTTTCACGAGCTGCTCGTACAATAGCATCAGCTAAAGGATGCTCACTTCCTTGATCTAAACTGGCAGCTAAGCGAAGAATCTCATTTTCTTCATATCCAGAAAGTGCAATAACCTTATCAAAAGATGGTTGTCCTTCCGTTAACGTGCCGGTTTTATCAATGATTAACGTATCAACTTTACGAAGATTTTCTATCGCAGCTGCATCACGAAAAAGCACCCCATTTGATGCACCACGCCCTGTTGCAACCATAATCGACATTGGAGTAGCTAGTCCTAAAGCACAGGGACAAGCGATAATCAAGACTGCAACTGCATTGATGAGTCCATAAACCCAACTTGGATCTGGTCCAAATATTCCCCACCCAAAGAATGTAAGGATAGCAATAGCAATAACCACCATGACAAACCATCCTGCCACGTGATCTGCCATCCGTTGCATCGGAGCTTTAGAGCGTTGGGCTTGAGCTACCATTTGAACTATTTGAGAAAGTACTGTTGAAGATCCAACCTTTTCCGAACGGATCACTAATGAACCATTCATATTCATCGTTGCACCTATGACTTGATCACCCACACGTTTTGTAACGGGAACAGGTTCTCCTGTCAGCATTGATTCATCTACAGAACTTGTACCTTCTGTTATGACTCCGTCAACAGGGACTTTTTCCCCTGGGCGTACCCTTAATGAGTCACCTACATGCACATGGGATAGTGGAACATCTTCTTCCGTACCATCATCTCTTATTATTCTTGCAGTTTTAGGAGCCAATCCAAGTAGTGATTTTATTGCTGCTGAGGTTTGTGATCGTGCTTTCAACTCTAGGACTTGACCTAATAAGGTCAGTGAAATAATTGCAGCCGTCGCTTCAAAATATACTGCAACACGCCCCATAGATATAAATGAAGCCGGGAATACTTGAGGTGCTACCGTTCCAACCAAACTGTAAATAAATGCTGCCCCAGTTCCGATTCCTATTAAAGTCCACATATTTGGACTACGATTTAGGATTGATTGCCAACATCTAACAAAAAAAGGCCAGCCAGCCCAAAAGACAATAGGCAAAGTTAGGAAGAGCTCAATCCAGCTTTGCACTTGCATGTCGAACCAATTAAAACGGTGGCCAAACATTGCTAAAAAAACTACGATAATAGTCAAAGGTAAGGTGTACCAAAACCTTCTCTTAAAGTCTTTAAGCTCAGTATTCTCGTCTGATTCGTCTAGATTCGGAAGTAAAGGCTCTAAGGTCATACCACAGATAGGACAGTTACCAGGATGATTTTGTCGTATTTCCGGGTGCATTGGACAAGTATAAATTGTAGAAGTATTAACATTAACCGGCTGGCTAGTTTCATTTAAATCTGAATTGATCTTTTTATCGGGTTCTTTAACTGTCGCTGTTTTTTCTGCTTTAGTTATATAAAAATCAGGATCACTTTTAAATTTTGAGTGACATTTTTCACTGCAAAAGTAAAAAGTTTTATTCTCAATTTTTTCAAAAAATTTAGATGTATCTGTTACAGCCATGCCACAAACAGGATCAATCAATGCATTGTTGCCAGCTTTTTCTTCATGATGATGATGGTTCATATAAAACCTCCTTCATGTTTAATTCTTAAAATAAAGGGCTGATTAAGGCGTACTAAATCTTCTCTTATTTGTTTATTTAATGAACATTATTTTCTATAAGGTCAGTGTAACACTTGTACCTTTTCAATTTTAAAAATGACAAAAATGTAATTTTGAAGTCATCGGAGTGTTTCTCTCATTCTTTAATAATAGACCTACAAGGTGATGACCAAGCTTCCAAACTATGATTTTCATTCGGTCATTACTTATTCAAGCATTAGTTTAAAGAGGATGAAGAAATGAAAATTTTTCAAAATAAAATGTCAGCTCTACGTAACGTTCTAGTAGGCGCAACTATGGTTGCTGCTGCTTCAAGCGCATTTGCACATGTCAAACTTGAGAGTGCAATTCCTGCAATTAATACTACGGTAGCAAGCCAGCCAAAAAATATAACGTTAAATTTTGGTGAACCGGTCATGCTCATGAACGTTAAATTACTTGATGCTCAACGCAAAGACATCCCTTTAAATTATCAAGTAAATCATGATTTGAAAAAATCATTCGAAGTAGCAATACCAAAACTCAAACAAGGAAAATATACGGTGGTTTGGACCACAATGGGTACAGATGGCCACAACATGAATGGTGAATATAACTTCACTATTAAATCTGCAAAATAACAATAGAAAGTAAATAGCAATATGCCAGCAGCTTGCTGGCATATTGCTATAAAAAGGGGAGAAAAATATGGTTCCTGAAACTTGGATATATGCAACATGGCTAATTAAAGTCATTCTATATTTAGGAATTGCATCTGTTATCGGAGGTGCTTTCTGCTATTTCTTACTTGGCCGTTATGTAGAAATTAAGGAAACGATTCTTAAATACATCACTATAGGTGCTGGTTTAGGCTTTTTTTCAAGTGTTTTAGGATTCTTCATTCTTATAGGGAGTTTCGCCAATACAGGTCTTTCCGGCATGTGGGACAGTACCTACATAAATATTTTGATCAATACTCCTATTGGACATATCCATATCATCCGGTCAATCAGTTTTGCATTGTTACTACTATTTATGATCATAAAACTGAGTAAAGGTACTATTCAAGTTTCGAAAATTGAAGGAACCATATTTACCATATTACTCATACCAATAGTTTTTAGCTTTTCCCAACTAGGTCACGTTACGAATTTACCATTATTCGCTCAATTTTTATTGTCAATACATGTACTTGTAATGTCTTTATGGATGGGATCACTTTATCCTTTATGGAAAACCAGTAAAAGAATTATTGGCTTACCATTAAAAGAACGCATGCATTTGTTTGGACGCATTGCAGCTTTTGTTGTGGGGATATTACTTGCTTGTGGTGCCAGCATTGCTCTGTTACTGATTAAAGATTTCAATACTCTGCTAAATACTCCTTATGGGCATGGATTTATTATTAAAATCCTATTCGTTCTAAGTATTCTGTTATTAGCCGCGTTTAATAAATGGTATTTCACTCCTCGCTTACAAGATCCGAAATTTGCTAAACAACTGGGTTATGCCATTTTATTTGAGATGTCTTTAGGCCTCTTAATTCTTTTAACGACTGGTTATATCACGACAGTAGTAGGTATCGAATGAGAGGACAATCAAATAATGACTTCATGGAAGAAGATAAGCTGTACCTTACTTCTACCTATTGTAATGAGTACGATAAGCTGGGCAAAACCAACTTTGCCAGAAACAATGCATGCCCTTAATGATAGTGAGTTAAGTAAAATCACAGATCATGAGCATGTTGATAAAGCTTCAAGCTCTCATGCACATGAGCCGCCTATGGAAAAGAAAGAGGCAATACAGAATTTAACTAAAGGAGACGCTATACAAAAATTGTATAAAACGTCCACCATGAACAAGTAAATACTAATTTGTCTTAACATCAGGGATAGAAGAACTCTATCCCTTATAAGCCACAAAAATACTTCTTTTAGGTATCCAATAATTCTCTTTTCTGAAGTTTATAACTAAGCCCTCATCAATATCATTAATCATACTTAGTTGTATTTCCATACAATGAACTGCATTTAATTTATGAAAATACTTTAAACAGACTTTTACCCATCGCAATAAATCAAAACTCTCTTCAGGGGCCCTAATTAACTTTAAGATCTCTCTTTCTAGTTTATGATTTCTTGCTTCCTTTAAAAAATTAGAATTTTTTATAAATGAATAACTTAAATTAACACTATAACTTTTTTTCAAAAAAACTATAAATCCGACAAGGCTAGCAGCTTGACCAGGATGTTCAGATAAATAATGTTTGATATGCCATTCTTGTGGCATATCAAATCTTGACTTACTTACTTGAAACATCAACGCTGCTGCTGGTTTCATTGCTAATCGTGCAGAGCGAATACTTATTTTACCGTCGTCTACTCTCTTAATGAGCACCTTATAATAATCTTGAAGAATTTGAGAACTAAACAAGGACTCTGAACAGCTATTCAACAGCTTATTCAACTGATCGATCTCCGAGCAATATTCCTTTGCTTGAATATCTATTTGAAGATTATGTACAGTACTCAACCATTGCATAGGCAAAAGATATTTACGTATCCCACTTGGTCTTAATCTTTGTAAAAGTACTGTATAACTGGGTACCTGTTTTATCCAAAGATCACTTATTTCCTGAAAAAAATAAATATGTTTACTAATAAGTAATGCTGTTTTATGTGCGCCTAATCTCTGTTCTAGCCATTCAGTATAATTTTTAAAATATGTCTGAAGATTAAAATCTTCTAAATCACTCATTAGTTTTGTAGTCTTTCGTTCTAAAGCCCGATGCCACGAGCATATTTCACAATAATTTCCACGTCCCGCAGAGATTTCTTGCTTACAAGAAAGACAAGGATGGGGTGGAAAAGTTAAACATTTTTTGCAATACATTTGGCCTGAAAGAGGCTCAAATTCAAGTAATCGATACCGACTACAACTCGGACAAGTTCTGTGATCTCGAGTTGCACATTTAGGGCATATTCTCAAATTATCGGCAAAACGACTGATTCTAGATAGTTTTTGAGAGAGAGTTCCACAACGTTCACAAGCTTGAAACTCTCTAAAATAGACTGAGCAGCTATTACAAACTGGCCCATGCTCAGTCATTTTACCTATAGGGTAATCAATGCGTTGGCAACGTATACATGGCCGGTTATTTTCACACTTCTGGCAAATTGCCGAAGGGTCATATTTATATAAACGAGCTAACTTACCACATGATGGGCAATCCCTTTTTTTAAAAACCCTTATATAGCATGTATGGCAAAAGTTGTTCTTTTTATAAAATCTATGGATTTTATCAACGCTTCGACCACATTCATCACATTGAGACATTTCTACCTCTCCAGAATTTATGTGATTTTTCTTTTTAATCTCATAACTCTACGCAATACTGCTTCTTTACTACTAGGTTTAGAAATATCTGGGGATGCTTTTATTAAAGGATAATTTCGAGAAACTTTATCTAAGTGCTTTTCAATAGGCTGTAAAATTTCTGGTAATTGGTATCTCTTATCCCAAAAAGAAGCTCTATTCATATTTAAAGAATTGGCCGTTTTAATAAACTTTTCTCGAGACACTTTTAAAAGTTGATAGATACAAGAAAAAATACGTTCTCTTTCCAATACTGAAAGTTGATTGAGGACTAAACCGGTTGATATGAGAGGAATATGAGGAACACGAATATCTAAAGTATTCAAAAATGCCCATCCTTTACTCTCTAGAGATCCTATTAAAACTTTTCTAATGAATTGATTGAATAATTGAACTACGTTCAACCACTCAGACAAAGAAATAAAAGTATCTGCATATATTGCATATCCCTGTGCTAAAAACAGATCAAAATCTTTTTGAAACTTCAATGCACTTTGATCTATGGCATTTACTTTCACATTAAAAAGATATTTTTTGCAGACTGAACAGCAAGATATTATTCGATCTGGCGCCTCTAATAATCGGGGTTGTATAGCACTATAACAATGAGGACATTGATCCAATAAACGTTGTGTGTGCTTGATACACCCAACTTGCCAAACGCAACGCCAATTCAACCGAAAGTAAGCAATAGGATCTTCCAGCAAGCATTCAGAACAATACTGCCAACCACCTTTATGTTTACGATTTCTTGTTCCTAACGCAAGAATCCATGAATTAAGTTCTATTTCACTATTTTGTAGGAATAAATTCTTAAAAGTAGCGGTATTTAGTTGATCCTGACTAATACTAGCCTTAGAGCTCAATATTTTTGAATACTTTTGATGAAGCCCTTTATCAATATCTACAGTCCATACTCTCCATCCAGGCCAAAGTACTCCGGTTAAGCTCAATGGGTCACAACCGCAGCCGAGGGCAGCCCGAATCAACCATGAGGATAAAGCCTCATCCTGAAATAAAGGTGTTCGGATTGCCCAAGAATAAGGCTCTACGGTAGATACCATATTGGAATCTCACAGACTATTTCAAACTTTCTAATAACTGATGATCAATATATTCCTGACCAGTGATGATAGCTTTCTTAGCAGCTTCTCTTAAAAGACTACGTAAATTACCTAGATTTCCTTCTGTAATGTCATGCAAATACTTTACTGTGGCTGGTTCGGCTAATCTTGAAGGTTGTTTAAGAGGAAGAACTTTTTCAAATTTATTTACTATTACTTGAAAGTCTTTATCCAGCTGCCATAACGGTAAATTAACAACCCGAAAACGGCTCACATGCTGTGGATCTGTATAAAGTACCCGGACAGCTTCTTCCGTACCAAAACCAACAATTGGTATCTGAGTTTCATTACACAAGTATTTGATCGCATTCATGACTGTTCTCTGCTTAATAGGAGTTCCACATAACAAAGAGTTCATCTCATCAATAATGAGTAACTTCACTTCGTAAAGTTTAAGACAGTGAACAACCTGATACCTTAATTTAGCAACTGGATCTCTTTCTCTAAAAGGTTCCCAAAATCTATCTAAGATCGCCATATATAAAGCTTTCTCATCAGGGGAAACAGGTGCTTGAACAACAATCACAGGCTTAACTGCATTATTAAACTCATTGGTATATCCCTCACCATAGAGCTTAAAAAATTGGTTAATGATTGATGTCTTACCATTATTAGGTTTACTTAACACCAGTAAATTAGGCATACGACTTCGTTTTGGCAAAGTAAGCATACCCTTTAATTGATCCAGTAAATCATTCGCTGCTGGGTAGCCAATCCAACGATCTTCTTCAAGGAAATAGAGTCTTTCCTCATTAGATTGATCAACAATAGGGCGAAATTCTTGAAAAATATGTGGATAATTACTCATGAAATATCCTCATCATTTTCTAACTCATCTAAAGGTAATAACCCATATAAGCTTTCAAGTTTTTGCTCCATAACTGTGCTCTCTTGTTGAGATTTTTTGTCCTGAATTGAAGCAGGGTTACTTCTCTGTTGATGTTGAGTACTACGCTGATATGCTCTGCGGGCACGACGAGTTTTTGTACTCGCTTCTTGTACTCGTTCACGAAGTTGAGCTAAAGCCTGTCCAAGTTCATGATCTTTTAAATATTCACCAGTTTCTTTTTTCAATTCCTGAATTTTTTTATATTCCCAAATACTAAAGGACGGAATACTTTGATCTGCTAAAGGAACCTTAAAATAGTTTTTGATTTCAGGGTCAAAGAACCATATTTCACTAATATTTCTTGGATCTCGTCTAAAAATAAACTTACGTTTCTCTTTATGATTATCAGGTTCAGTTGAATTGATCCAGCCTCTCAATACATCCGCATAATATGAAAGCCCATCAATAGTTACCCCCGTAGTTTGGATTGTTCGCTCAAAACTCGGTAAAAAATCAAGAAAGAAATTATGATCATTTGCAGGTAATCTAGCTGCCCCAGATCCTAAAGTATTCTTATCACCAAAAATACCAAGTTCAAAAGCATGTAGAGGTGATGTACCTAAAGCTGAATGTTTTCGTTTATGGTAAACATTACAGATAAAATCAACCAGCCAATCCTCAAACTCTGTAAATGTAAAAACGGCTTCTGTATCAGAGTTATAGTCTTTTCGCTGAAAAATATTAGAAAAAGTAGTACCGGGTACTGCATGAATATCTGTAGCAAATGTACCCATCAAACGTTCAATATGGCCACCAAAGCGTGGTTTTTTAACAGGTCGATATTCCAGACGGATATCATGTGCCATACAAGCATTTCTGAAAGTTTCTGAATGGAATTCGGGACCATTATCTACATGGATCGTATTCATAATCCCCCAAACAGGCCACTCAGTCTGGATCTTGCGTAAGGCCAGCCATTTCTCTTTGGGTAATACTGCTTGAGCTACACACATAGCAATAGACATTACCGAAGGCGCATCTAAAGAAAGGTAATAGCCGACAACTACCCGCGAAAAGACATCAATTGCGAGGGTTAGATAAGGGCGCCCAATAGGTTGTCGATTGAAGTCATCCACCAAAATTAGGTCCACTGGGGTATGGTCAATCTGAACAACTGCAAGTGGATAATCCGCATGAGGAAATTTTCCAGCAGCAGGAGTAAATCTATTATTTGCCTTTTCTTTATGTCCTCTTTTACGAAGAACTTCTCTTTGACTAATTGCTGCTATACGATTTCGTACCGTATTTGCATGAGGAACGTCAAGAATATGATATTCATGACATAGGCGTTTTACTTCAAGTACAACTTTTTGAACACTTATTCTCTGATTAGTCAGATATAGATCTTTAATCGCTTTTTCAATAATTGCTTCAGCATGCTTATTAATCATCTTTTGACCTTGAGGCAATCCCTCTTTTCTAGGTCTCAGTCCATCAATAGTTCCATATGCGTTATAGATTTTTAACCATCTGTATAAAGTTGCTGGGTTTATATCATGTTGCTTTGCACGTAGCTCTACTTCCTTGCGTCCACTCACGCCATCCTCAATGAAGGGGCGAATTATATTAAAACGCCTTTCAGCCTCTGCCCAGTCTTTATCAGGAATGAGATCTATGTCTTCATACTTTTCATTAGGCAATGCTGCCTGTAATTCACTAATAGCAGCAATACTTTTTCTACCCGTATTCTTGTTTTCAACAAAGACAGATTTAAGGTCAATAATCTCAATAATTGTATGTGGAATACCTTTTACCTGAACGGGTTCACCAGCAGCAATCTTGATATTCACACGTCTATCATTCATCTTAATTCCCACTTATCCAAAGTTCAGTAGAAGGCTGTAAAGGCAGACTTAAATCGCATGCTAAAAAACCATGAGCAACTAAATACCAAATTTGACTAATCCCATTTGCTCTTTCCCATTTACCAAGAAAATGCCTAGAGAGTAAGGTCTCAAAAGTTACTGCTCCTCGATCTTGTACATAGTTCAGTAAGTGCTTTGAATCAGTTAAAGAAAACTCCATTTTTCGATACTTTTGCAAAAACATGGCATTCATCCATAATTGATCTCGGATACGTCCTTCATGAGCGATATGAAATTTCCAACCTTCTTCTTTACAGATCAACATAGCAGCACGGTATCTTGCTTTCCATAGATGCAAATTAATACGTAATTCTTCTATGGGTTTTATTTCAACTAGTTTTGGAGGAATAAATGGAAGAAAATTATCATGTTTATACGTTACAAGAAAATCAGGGGTGTAAACCCGTTTTTTTCCATCGTCAAAATATTCAATGGTAAATGGTTGAGATTCAACAGCTAGGACATTAGGGTTAACTTCTAAACGAATGAGGAAATCTCGTTCCAATGTAGATTCAAAAGCAACTGCAGAATCTTTTTTAAAAGGATAAAGGCCAGATACACTAATGCGTGTATTACCAATCTTTCTTCTAGCAGGTATTATCTTAACTGTGTCGCATGATTGATTGTACATTCCTGGTTCCGTCGCATAGTTCTTTATAAAATTTGTCGCATAGTTCTTTGTAAAAAGGGACCTAAGTTATTGACACTTGTTTAAATTGTCGCATAGTTCTTTGTAAATGACAGCGGATCTCATCCTAAACCAGGTGAAATTACCTTATCTCACTTAGGGGTTTTGTTTTTAGATGAACTTCCTGAGTTTGACAGAAAAGTGCTAGAAGTCTTACGCCAGCCACTTGAGTCAAAAGAAATCATTATTTCACGAGCAGCTCGGCAAATTACCTACCCTGCAAACTTTCAGCTCATTGCAGCGATGAACCCCTGCCCATGTGGCTACGCATTTAATCAGGACAGCCGTTGCCAATGTTCACCTGAGAGTATTAAACGTTATCAAAACCGTATATCGGGACCGTTACTCGACCGTATCGATTTACATATTGATGTACCGCCATTAAAAGCTCAAGAACTGCAAGATCCAACCCCTGCTGAAGACTCAAGCAGTGTTCGCCAACGTGTGATTTATGCTTATAAACAACAAATGCAAAGACAGGATTGTTTGAATCAGGCGCTCTCACCAAAACAACTTGAGCAATACGCGACTCTCGATAGTACTTCACAGCGAATGATTGAAATGGCTCAGCAACGTTTAAATCTATCAGCTCGTGCTTATCATCGTGTTTTACGAGTAGCGCGGACCATTGCAGATTTAGCTCAAAGTGAGGTCATTCAAAGTCCACACCTTACAGAGGCGCTCTCTTATAGAGGAAATCATTCTTAAAAATAAAACAGCGGATTATAAGTCCGCTGTTCTTTTATTAAGAGCGTCATTTAAGGCCTCGATTAAAGAAGTAATTTCCTGCTCTGATAAAGCGGCAAAACCAAAGCGGATACAATGATTAGAAGACTCGATTTGTTTAAACTTATGCTCTGTATCAATGTTGAGTTCTTTTAATTTTATAAGCTGTTCCTGAGTAAATGGCTTCTGGAATTTTACCCATAAAGCCATTCCACCCGCAGGCGGTTGTATCTGAATACTCTCAGCAAAAACTCTTTGAAACTCAGCTAATGCATGGTCACGGCGTAACTGATAAATCTTTTTCATTTTGCGGATGTGTCTTTTAATTTCACCCCGTTGCATTAAATCTGCTAAAGCAAGTTCAGTAATGTTATTACCTTGTCGATCAATCAATAAAATATCTTCAGTAATCGATTGTATTACTGATGACGATGCCACGATGTAACCCAAGCGAATACCAGGTGCAAAAACTTTAGACAATGAGCCAATATGTATGACTAATTCAGAATGAGGCAAACTCGCTAAGGGTGGCATAGGCCGACTGTCATAGTGGAATTCATGATCATAGTCATCCTCAATAATATAAAAGCCCCATTTTTTTGAAAGCTCTAAGAGTTGAAGACGGCGGTTCATTGTCATGGTAACGGTTGTAGGATATTGATGATGCGGAGTTGTATAAATTGCAGCAACTGAGTGCTCTTGTAAAATCCGTTCCATATCGTCAATGACAATACCCTGTTCATCTAATTTGACAGAAACCACTTGAAAGCCATTTGACTGAAAAGCTTTAAAAGCAGATGGATAATATAACTCTTCAACAACAATCACGCCTTGCCGATTGGGTAATGCACGTGAGGCTAGAAAAATTCCCATCTGGCTACCACGTACAATACAAATCTCATCATCGGCAACATTCATAAAACGCTCCATCGACAACATTTGTTGTAACGCCAGCCTTAACTCAGCCATACCTCGTGGGTCACCATAACCCATGTATTGGTTTTGCGTAATTTTAATGAGTGCGTGCCGATAGGCCCTCGAAAATAACTCATAGGGAATAAGCCTCGGATCTGGCACACCATCGTTATGGGGCTGCTGGGCAACTTGTTGAATTATTGGTTTATCACTAACTTTTCGAACAGATCCTGATTTTATTTGAAGCTTTTTTTCCGGTAAAACATCTGCCACAAATGTGCCTTTTCGAGGCCGAGTCACAAGCCAACCTTGTGCTTCCAATTCTTCATAGACTGCTTGTACCGTTTTTCGATTAATTCCCAATTCTTTTGAAAGGCTACGAGACCCGGGTAGCATAGTCCCCTGCACTAAACGACCACTTAAAATTTCCTGACTAATCAAGTTGGTCAGTTTTAGAAAAACCGTCTTTTCTTCTCTTTCATCAATACGGAAATGTACTTGCCAAGGTCTTAGCATATTTGCCCCATCTGGACCATATAACTTATAAAAACTGGATGTATTGATTCATCCAGTTGTTTTCTATTCTGCCTTCACTTACTTAATTTGGTCAACTGGACTGGAGAAGAGATGAAGACAGCTTCTTTAAACAAACACGACTTAATGCAATACGCACAACAAGACATGCAAAAGTGGATTAGCGACTCAGACTTAACTGATCGTCAAAAGCTTGCACTCACTTGTCGTATTTTATTTGACCATGGCCATGATGCTGGTTTAGCAGGCCAAATTACTTGCCGTAGTGAAAATAAAGATTCCTTTATTACCCAACGTTTCGGTTTAGGTTTTGATGAAATTACTGCTTCAAACTTACTTGAGGTGAATCAAGACTTAGAACCCGTCAATCAAGAAGGAATGGCCAACCCAGCCAACCGTTTTCACACATGGATTTATAAAGAGCACCCAGAGGTGAACTGCATTATCCATACGCATCCGACTCATGTAGCTGCACTGTCGATGCTTCAGATTCCACTCATGATTTCTCAAATGGATGTTTGTGCACTCT
>Ga0308156_1000944_pt1 | contig 41803 bp, 31 predicted proteins | sample PhyAR2_FD_201041 | JGI IMG/M metagenome (GOLD analysis project Ga0308156, IMG submission 201041) | Phyllosphere microbial communities from UC Gill Tract Community Farm, Albany, California, United States - DLSL A.R2 | ecosystem: Host-associated > Plants > Phyllosphere > Unclassified | place: USA... | reverse complement strand
CTGGCCGCTGAACCCACGCAATGAATGGCACGGGTTCCCGAATATCGACAGCGATCATATGTATCTTGATCCCATCAAAGTTACCCTATTAACTCCAGGGCTTAGCCCGAACGGCACATTAGAGGATGAAGGGATCCCTGCATCGATCGTTTCCAAATACTTGGACGAACACGGTATTATCGTGGAAAAAACGGGGCCATATAACCTGCTGTTCCTGTTCAGCATCGGGATCGACAAAACCAAAGCGCTCAGCCTGCTGCGTGCACTGACCGACTTCAAACGCGTATACGATCTCAATCTTCGGGTGAAGGACGTTCTACCATCGTTGTATAACGAGGCACCGGATTTCTATAAAGAGATGCGGATTCAGGAGTTGGCACAGGGTATCCATGCACTGGTAAAACATCATAATTTGCCCGATCTCATGTACCGAGCCTTTGAAGTATTACCGCAGTTGGTGATGACGCCACACGACGCATTCCAAGAGGAGATACGCGGCAACATAGAACCCTGTGCGCTTGACGATATGCTAGGTAAAGTCAGTGCGAATATGATCCTACCGTACCCTCCAGGCGTGCCGGTGGTTATGCCAGGGGAAATGCTCACAAAAGAGAGCCTACCCGTACTGAGCTTCCTGCAAATGCTGTGTGAAATTGGTGCACATTACCCAGGCTTTGAAACCGATATTCACGGTGTGCAGCGCGATGCGAATACTGGAAAACACATGGTAGTAGTATTAAAGGATTTTAAATAGATTAATAGAAAACATCCTCTCTGATTCCCATGATGTAAAAAACAATTTTATAAAACCCCTATTGTATACGGGGCTAATGAGATAGTTACTCTACCCTGCAAGCAGCACGCTGACAGGGTTTTTTATTTGAAGATAGGCTATCATAGAAAACGTCGCGATTATTAGTTCGAACTCCGTAAACATTCTTTCCTATTTATGACTAGAATAAACTTCTCTTTTACGTAAGAATGTTCCCCGCAGTTTCTAGCGACGAGCCCTCCTCTGCTGTTATGGAAGTCTATACCAGTAGTAGCCCGCATCAGCGATATAAGGCATGAAGTAAAACTTATTTTTTCAAAATTAGTGCTCTACTGCTGCATGAAGAAATGCATAATGGTGGAATTAAACGAGCAGACCTATCATATCAATCTGGTAGTAACACCCCCACAGTTCCAGTGCTTCCGAGCGAATAGGATTTGTAAAGGTCTAAAGGCAGCGAAATCTCTTTATATCAGTAAGCACAAGCTATCAGGCAAGCACTTGTAATAAAGAGGGAGTGTTGTTGGATAGGTAGGAATTCACCTGTACCTTAGTTATCAGGACAAGGTAGCTAAAGAGTAGAAGGAGCGACAAATACAGCTTGGACTGAAAGATTAGTATGCCCCCCCTTCCGAAGACTGAGTCAAACTCACCGGCTATACAGGTGGCGCTATATACTAAAACTTTATTAATCCATATAAACTTAGTGATTACTTCACATTGCGAATTATATATTTTACCTTCTTTTTTAAATTTACTATAACGCTATGGTTAAAGTAATTGTTTTCATTTAATATTGCGTAATTATCGATTAACTCATACACTTTGCAACTTGATGCTTGTAATTCATACACATAATATTCTGCTAGTATAGCATTATCATCGTTATCAAAGATATGTAGTAGTATAGCATCATGGCATACTACATTACTAGATAAGTAATAACTTGAGTGTTTTGTTCTATATATTATTAGTGTGTCATCTATATTTAAAATGGCTATTAAAATCAACGATGACTTTAAAATCATGAAAATAGAGTTACTCAATCGCATAAAAAACCGCCCCGAATTAATTTATTTAAATAAAAATACAAAAAAAAAGCAAAAAAATCATGTGATATATTTCTTTGATTTTGTAAGAGGGAAATGTCACATGTAAGAACAAAGAGCATTATTAATTAAATACGACAATGAGTATCATAAGAATAGTTACAGAGGAGAGGAGGAATGTAACTAACAGATTACTAAATAAAAAATATAATAATGCATATTTTTCCTGTTAGGCAACTCTATGCAATACATCATTCTAAAGGCGTTCGCTCAAACTGTCACCTAACCCGGTAATAAAACGACTCATATCCAGCTGCCAGTTTTTGAGCAGAATATTCAATTTCTTTGACGTATATGCTTTTCGGTGATTCTATGGCATCAGATTATATGATGCTCACAGCTATTTGATGAGTGAAATTTCGCTTAGAAAGGGGCTCTATTACATAAGCCCTTTAACGTTAATTAGAGCCTCACGCAGTTTTTAAAATCGCTTAAAGTCAATAAATGCCTATCTATACTTACAACATAATCAACCCTATTATGCCTCACGCATATTATGTTGGTGGCGTAAGCAAATATGGCAGCGCGCCTGTTCCGCATTCACCGTGTTGAACAGATGCTGGCAGCATGTACAGGTCTTGCGTATCAGTGGGATACGCTCGGTGTAGCTTTGCTGTATTTGCGGCTCAATCGTTATTGCTTTAGGAATACAGACCGCCGCACAGGTACCACATCCTGTGCATCGCGTAGATGACCACTCCAGAGCATTTTCACTGAACGACAATGCCTGTTCCCGACAGACTCTAGCGCAGGCTCCGCATACTGTACAGCGCGCGGTCGACAGCGATAGAGCGTATTCACTATATCTCCTGAAGCCTCTCCGACGTTCCCGGCGATCTGCCGTTGCTCGTCCCGATTTTACCTCGTCGTTTGCCACTTGCATCAGATGACGACGAAAGCGATTCACGGACGACGTGTCGGGGGGAATAATTTCCCAGACGGGTTCATTAAACTTCCGCAACCGGATATTAAGAGCCGCTATAGCCAACGCCCAAGCGGAATTTTCATCAATATCGAGTGCCGCGCGTCTTATACCATACTCATGGTGCCACATTAGCAGCTCGTCAGTGTCAGGAGCCAGCGCAGAAAACGGCGCGACCAGTGTATCTGCGTGATAAGTGCGCAGCGGCGCTTGCAGGTTCAGCAAAGAACCAGAAGGGCAGGAAAAAAGGCAGCGACCGCAGTGAATGCAGTCTGTTTCGCTAATGGATACGCTTACGCCGGAAAAGGTGATGGCCTTTACCGGACACGCGTCCGCGCAGGCTCTGCAGGTGTGTCTGGTATATTTCTTACGCAGACAAGATGCTCCCACGCCGGGTGGCGTGGGAAGCTTAGGGGTGAAACGAAATAAAGCCATCAGTGAATACTGAAGAAAACAAAACGAAAGAGGATCTCAGAGACGACGAGCAGCAGGCCACCGACAACGATGGCGCGGCCTCGGCCGCGCCATCCGCTAACGGCAAACAGCACAGCACCGACGACAGATATTATCCAGGTAAAAAGTCGCAAGCTGCTAAGTTCAGCAAAGGCTTCCACTGGCTGATGGGGCAGAGTGACAACGCTATTTTTTAATGGGGCGCAAGCCAGATATTGGACATAGACAGGCTGGGCTAGTAGACGTATTGCAAGGGTTGCGACTACCATCACAACAGCCAGTCGCACCAGCGACTGACGGGCATGCACCGTCTGAGGCGTTTTCAGTACGGGCAGCCATGTTAGCGCAACGGCCCCTAGTATAAAAATCGAACCGTAAAACATCAGCCAGGTATCATAGTGCATCCAGGTTATGATGGAGCTATGCGCATAAATCGCGCTCATGCACCAAACATCACCTAGCCCCAGCAAGGTCGCAATGGCTAGCATGCTGCCTAAAAGCTGTTTTTTTACCAGCAGGATCAGCGTGCATAAACCCAATATCGCCAAGTAAATACTCGCAAGGACAATTTCACGGCTAAGCCAGGAGCTAGCCACATGACGCAGAGCATTAAATGCGTTTAGCGGATACCCGAGATGCAGCGTAGAGGCAATTAGGCCCAGACCTCCGGAAATGAAAGCGATCAGCATTGCGAGCAACATCTGGTTTTTTGCCGCAGGCAAGGGTTTTGCCTTTCCTGCCGCCAGTGCTAGGAACAGCGTCATCCCCACCGATCCCTGAACCAGCAGGGTAAAAATCAGTAACGGTAACTCATGCATGCGGTTGGTCCTCTTTTTCTGCACCCTGATGCGGTTTAATCACCAGATTTGGATGGGTAATAGAGGAATCCGGTAATCCCTGAATATCACAAACGCTCCCGTAGCGGGCGCGCAAATCCTCAATTGGGCCAAATTTAATTGCGCCCAGCGGGCAGGTTGCCACGCAGATGGGCTGCTCTCCCTTGGCCTGTAAATCCACGCAAAAATCACACTTCGACATCTGACCCGCTTTTTCATTCATTTGCGGGGCACCGTAGGGGCAGGACCAGGCGCAGTAGCCGCAGCCTACGCATTTGTTGGTGTCTACGCGTACAATCCCGTCACCAGGACGCTTGTGCATCGCGGTGGTAGGGCAGTTTTTAGTACAAATTGGATCGGCGCAGTGATTACATGAAATAGATAATGTGTAGGCATACACATTATTAATCACCCCCCCCTGACCAGTAGGGACAAAACCGCCGCCTTTCACCTCATAAACCCGACGAAATCGGCGTCCCACCTCAAGATTATTTTTATCTTTGCAGGCTACCTGACAAGCTTTGCACCCTGAGCAACGCGATGAATCAATAAAAAATCCCAGCTGTTTGTCGCTGACTGGGGGATACTCTTTATACTGCTGGCTCATACTTCGCTACCTCCACAAGCATGGTCTGATGAGAATTGCCTTTAGCAAGCGGAGTAATGCGCGCGGAGCTAAGTACATTTGCGCAACCGCCGCAGTCGATGCCATGGGTATCCGGCTGCCACCACGCCCCAGCCTGCATGGCCACAACGCCTGGCATAATACGCATAGTGACTTCGGCAGGAACTTGACAGACGCCGCGTTGGTTATAAATACGTACGGTATCTCCCTGTCGTATTCCACGCTTTTGTGCATCTTGTGGATTGATCCACAGCTTTTGGATCTGCACCTCCTGCAGCCACGGATTGGTATATTGCGTTGAGTTTGCGCGGTTCTTTCCCTTCCAAGTTATCAACTGTAGCGGAAACTGCTTCGCCAGCGCATCTTCCGGACCTTCATGAGCGGGAACGTAGTGAGAAAGAGCAGGAATCTCCGGATTATTCATGTCGTACAGGCGCTTTGAAAAAATCTCAATTTTTCCTGAAGGCGTTGGAAAGGGGTGATTTTGCGGATCACGTATGTTTTCCTCAAAGGCCACATACGGTGCGCTTTTAAATAGATACTGACGCTGTTTTAGCAACTCATCGAAGGTGGGGAGCGGCTCATCGGGCATCGACAGCCGGGTCTGCTCCCAGATGTGTTCGATCCATTCTTTCTCCGCGCGTCCCTCGCTAAACTGCGCCTCAATGCCCAGTTTAGCTGCCACTTCACGCAGCCAGTCGTAATCTGAGCGACGTTCGAAATCAGGCTCGATTAGTTTTTCTGACAAAATCAGATAGCTTCCTGTTCCCCAACTCTCACCGATATTCCAGCGCTCCATAAAGCTGGTTTCCGGTAGCAGAACATCTGCATAACGAGCGCTTGGCGTCATATACAGATCGCTGACTACGATAAATTCAATTTTGGATTCATCTTCTAAAACTTTTACGGCCTGATTGAGGTCCGGATTCTGGTTTGCCAGATAATTACCGGCAAGTGAAAACAGAATGCGAATATTGCTCTTTAATTTATCCCCCCCTGTTAGACCGTCGGCCGGAGTTACCTTACTGGCATCGTCAGCAGCCTGCACCCAGTTCATGATGGAGATTTTTTCCTGGACCGGATTCTCAGGCATCTCCGGCCCTGCGGCAAATTTACGGTTGGCGCAACCACCGTATCCTGCAGCCCAGCCGCCCTTGACGCCGACATTACCGGTAATGGTAGCCAATAGCGTAGAGCCGCGAGCCGTGCGCTCGCCACAGTTGTGCCGTTGCGGTCCCCATCCCTGAATAAGCGCAGCAGGTTTGGTGGTCGCATAATCTCGGGCAAGCTGTCGAATAGTTTGTGCCGGAACATGGGTGATCTTTTCCGCCCATTCCGGGGTCTTAACGACGCCATCTTTATGTCCCATCAAATAGGCAACCAGCGACTCATTTGCCGGAACGCCTTCCGGCATAGAAGCTTCGTCAAATCCTAGAGTGTAACGTGCAATAAAAGACTTATCGTGCAGGTCTTCACTGACAATGACATACATCATCGCGTCCATTAGCGCATTGTCAGTTGAGGGTAGCAGCGGGATCCATTCATCAGCTAGCGAAGAGACAGTATCGGAATAGCGGGGATCAACGACAATAAATCGGGTACCGTTCTGCTTCATCTGCTGAAAATAGTGGTTTGTATGCCCGAAAATAGTTTCAGTCGGGTTATGTCCCCACAAAATGACCAAGTGGGTATTTATCAGGGTATCCAGCGAATTGCCGCTGGCGGCCGTACCGTAAGTATAAGGCGTGGCGGCAGCAGTATTTCCCATGCTCACGGAGTGGTAATACTCGAGATAGCCACCGGTAAGATTAAGCAGACGGCGTATCATTTTATCGCCGGAAAAGGTTCCCCCGCTAACGGCGGTATTATTATGAACAAAGCGGGATTCTGGACCATATTTAGCCGTAATACGTTTAATATTATCAGCAATAAGAGTTGTGGCTTCATCCCAGGAAATACGTTCGAATTTACCTTCACCGCGTTTGCCTACGCGTTTCATCGGATATTTCAAACGGTCAGGATGGTATACAAATTTACGATAGCTGCGACCGCGCACGCAGGCGCGCATTATCGGCATGTCGAGATCCAGCGCAACATCTGGGCGCGTAGTGATTTGCTTAACCACACCGTCGGCAACATGGGCGCGAATGTCACACTTTCCGCCGCAGTCGAAAGTGCTGCAGGTTTGCACTAAGCGTTCTGTAACTTCAGTGGAGGCAGCTTCATTGGCTTCATTGGTGACTGATGCCTTCGCCCCGACGCTGGTAAGGAACGGAAGAGTAACCATGGCCGAACTTACCTTAAGGAAATTTCGGCGAGTCACTCCCGACGGGAAATCGTCTTGGTGATGTTCAGGTACTGACATAATATTTCCTCTGAGAAAGAACGGATATTTTCGCTCATAGCCATGAATAGATATTTGATATTTATCATGGGTGATGATTACTTTACGTAAATGAATTTCTGACAGCGTCATAATAACTCTTACCAAGGTAAGGTGGCAGGTAAATTATCGCCCGCTACTTGAGCTTCTAGCCCTATTTTCAATAAATTGGTGCTTATTTATGGCATTAAAAAACAATATAGTTAAAAAGATGATAATGAAAATTTAAGATATTATTAAGAAAGTTGGAGAGTACAGCAGCCTCATTTAAAATAAGGACTCTTGCAATATTACTCTTAATGTTGTTTATATTTTGTTAGACTGCAAGATAGTTGCAGTGGGCGCATCAAGGCCGTTAGTACTTGGTTATTCTTGGTAAGAACTTTCACTCGATAGCATTATTCAGCATGTGAATTAGCTGAGCAAATACCGAGGTGAAAGATGCTAGGATGAAAGAAAGCGTCGAAAGTAAAATACTGTTAGAGGTATCATGAAAAGTTATCCTTAATGCTTTAGAATAAAGGAGTAAACCGCGATATTAACATTTTTTGATGCTATCGTAGCTAATTGGCTCAGGTTATATTTATATTGGATGTGATTTTGCACTCCAACAAAATAGCATTTGCAACACCGAGCAAATGTACTGAACCTCTATAAACTTTCATGTCAGATATTTTTTCAAACTATATTCTTAGACGGGGTAACTACCATCCTCCAAGGCGTTTTTTTAAACTACAAATCAAAATTTATCGTCGTCACCAGCGAATAACATCAAAAAAGATATGGGTCTCCACACCTTCACATTAAGCGTATCAAAACACTCACCTGTATCTTTAACAATCCCGATAGAAATTATTAATAGAGCCCTTTAAAAAGTAATTTTTTTGGTAAGCAATGTGATTATTTCATAGCTTACCATAGTGAATTATCAATATTTTAAATAATAAATTTTTTTTTAAAAAATTAAATATAATTTACATTGAGTGAATCTCCCCTCCTGTAAAACATAAACATTCGTTAAATGAAAGTAATGCCCTCCTCTTTTAGTTGTTACCGTGTTAATTGCATGTTGATTTATTTTTATTTCTGTTCATAATCTACTTAACCTCTACTTTGGAAAATTTATTTTATCTAGAAGAGAGGTTTCATAATCCTTATATAATTGCTTCTGGAACCTAATATGAAAAAAGTCATTACACTCGCTGTATTAAGCAGCATATTTACGTTCACTACAGCTCAAGCCGCGGGTAACGGTACAATTAACTTTACTGGGGCAGTAAACAACCAGACTTGTAGTGCAACAATCAATGGAGCGACTGGCGCCTCTGCGGCGGCAGTGAACCTACCAACAGTGCAAGCTGATACGCTTTCAACACCGGGGAATACTGCTGGTCAGACCGCGTTTATAATGGGTGTAACAGGTTGTGCAGCAACCAGTCCAAGCGGAGCAGGGACAGTAAAAGCATACTTTGAAAAAGGAGCTAACGTGGATAGCAATGGCCGGCTCATTAACACAACCGCATCGACTTCAGGCGGTGCTACCGGCTTAGTTCTGGAACTGGTTGATGGAACTGGAGGAACTGCTCTAAAAGCCGGCGATATTTCTCAGAATACGGGGAACTTTGTTACGATTGCAGACGGCAGCGCTACGCTACCATATTCCATACGCTATTATGCTACCGATGCAGCGGAGGCTGGGGTTGTCACATCTAGCGTAACTTACTCACTAATTTACAATTAATAAAATATATTTATTTTTCCAAAAATTGGTTTCTTTCGAAATAACCTTAGCTACTTCGACTAGAAATTAAGGTAAGGACATTAAACCCAGTTACTTATGCAATAAACAACATAGTGATATCTCACACTACGTAACTAATTACATCTATTTCCTATGATTATCTTGGGGCTCTATTTAAAGAGCCCTACTTTAAGGTATTACTATCATGACGCTGCTTCGATTTTTTTTTACAATGGGGCTTCTTATAATTGTCGATATACCAGCAACTTTTGCCAGTATACAGATTAGTACAACCCGGGTGATTTATCATGAGGAGGAAAAAACTGTTAGCGTTCAGATAACTAATCCGGGTAAACATCCAGTTCTACTACAAAGTTGGATCGATAACGGTAATCCTGATATCAAACCTGATTCAGTGCGTACCCCTTTTATATTAACCCCACCCCTTGCCCGAGTTAATGCCGAGAAAGGGCAGTCGCTACGCCTATCTTATATTGGTTCTTCGCTCCCCACGGATAAAGAGAGCTTATACTGGCTCAATGTATTAGAGATCCCCCCTCTTGGGGAAAAAGACAATAATCAAATACAGGTAGCTTTTCGCTCACGCATCAAACTGTTTTACCGACCTGTGACTCTAGATGATAAAGGTGCATTACTCGCTATCTCAAGCCTGCGCTGGCACGTTACCGGAGATGATATTACGCTAGAAAATCCCACACCATACTATGTATCAGTCCTTTCTATCACTATCGAACACGGCGGTAAAAAAACATCCGTGCCTACGGATATGCTACCACCAAAAAGTAGAACACTCGTTAGAGTGCCCCGCAATATAACGCTCAATGCCACTGATAATGTGGTCGTGGAGGCGATTAATGATTATGGCTCAGCTATAACTGTCCCCATAAGCCGCGCGTAATTTTGTGTGGGAGAACATGACCATGTGTAAAACCATTCTTGCTGAAAAAGTATTGGCAAGTCGGCTTGTTGCGCAGATAGTAATCTGCGGACTGTTTTCGATATCCCTAACAGCGATAGCCGCAAATACCATTAATAGTGATGTAGAGTTCGATACTTCACTCCTCGATAGTGCTTACATGGCAGGAGTTGACCTTAAACAGTTCAACGGCAGTAATGATATGCTACCGGGTAAATACTTAATTGATATTTGGTTAAATGATGATCTTATTACAACTCAAACACTCACGTTTAGCAAAATAGCTGACGGCAAAGTTGCTGCATGTATGACTCCAGATCTACTCGCTCAGCTAAGTATAGTCTCTTCAGCCCTACATAATACCGATAATCTTAGTGATAAAAGATGTACACCAATAGAACAAGTGATCCCTTCAGCTCGTCTCCTTTGGGACAATAGTCAACAAAGATTGGTGATTGGAATACCACAACGAGATTTAGAAAAAACGGCACGTGGTACAGTCCATCCTTCATTGTGGCAGGAAGGTAGCTTGGCTGCGTTCTTAGGGTATAACGCGAACATTTATCAATCTAGGTCTGAGGGGAATGATTTTAGCTCTCAGTACTTAAGTCTCCATAACGGTTTAAATATTAATGGCTGGTATTTTCGCCATAACGGCAACTTAACGAGCCAAACAGGAAGTGGTAGCCACTATCAAAGCATCAACAACTATATACAACATGATGTTACTTCTATCCGTGGACGTTTTGTTGTGGGACAAGGAAATACCTCTGGTCGCCTCTTTGACTCGGTATCTTACACAGGCATATCTGTTTTCAGCGACGAACAAATGATACCGGAGTCACAACGGGGATACGCGCCTGAAATTCGAGGTATTGCCCATAGTTATGCACGGATTACCGTCCGCCAGACTGGAAATGTCATTTATGAAACCACGGTTCCAGCCGGTGCCTTTGTAATTAACGATCTTTACCCAACTGGCTATGGCGGCGATCTGAACGTAACGGTAAGAGAAGCTGATGGCAGCGAAAATACATTTTCGGTGCCATATGCCTCCGTGGCGGATTTGCTTCGCCCAGGTGCATTGCGTTATGAAGCAATTGCTGGGAAATATCGCCAACTAAATAGTCATGATGGACAACCCTTTTATCAAGCTTCTTGGCAACAAGGTATCACTAATGTTTTATCACTTTATGGTGGAGCGCAATTCAGTGATGGTTATCACGCATATCAAATAGGAAGCGCTGTATCCACACCACTTGGAGCACTAGCTCTCGATATAACCCAAGCTAAAACAATAACGTCAAGCGAGAGTTTGAGTGGGCAAAGTTATCGTGTTACTTATAACAAACGTATACCTCAAACTCAGAGTAATATTGCATTAGCTGCTTATCGGTTTTCCACACGAGATTATTTAGATTTCCCTCAAGCGATGGAGTATCGAAACAAACAAAAAAACGATGAGGTATATACGAGCCTGCACCACCGAACAAAAAATCGCTACAGCCTTACTCTAAGTCAAGAGCTACTGACCGGATGGGGGACTATTTCCGCTACAGGACTATCACAGAACTATTTTGGCCGTACAGAAAATGACACGCAATACCAACTCGGATACACCAATCGCTGGAGAAAACTAAGCCACTCTCTAACCGCAACCCGTGGTCGTGGACCAGATGGGCGTTTGGAAACCAGTTGGCTAGTCTCATTTAGTTTGCCTTTGGGGGACGAACGCCCAATAACGTTTAGTTCCGCAGTCTCCCATGATGGCTCGGGTGGAGTTTCTGAGCAAGTTTCCTTGGCTGGCACAGCGGGTGAACGCCAGCAGATAAGCTGGGGAGTTGCAGGAACCCACAATGACACAGGGGGAAATAGCGGAAGTGTAAATGGACAATATCTCTCACCGTGGATGGCAACGAATGCTTCTATCAGTCAAGGGAGAGATAATAGAACCTTATCAGCAGGATTCTCTGGATCTGCTGTTGCGCATCCGCATGGAATAACCTTAACGCCATACTTAAGCGATACATGGGTAGTTGTAAATGCGGCAGGTGCCGCAGGGGCAGAAGTGAACAGCTATCCGGGACTAAAACTCGATTATTGGGGGAATGCGGTTATGCCTGCTTCTATGCCGTACCAGAAAAATACTGTGAGTATCGACCCTAAGGGATTATCAAACAATGTTGAGTTGACCAGTACCTTACAGAACGTTATTCCTCGATCGGGAGCTGTAGTGATCGCAGAATTTACTACTCAACAAGGTGCTGCACTACTACTGACTCCTTCTCATGATGATGCTGGATTGCCTTTTGGTACCACTATCACCAATAGTCAAGGCGAACAAGTTGGCATGGTCGGCCAAGGTGGAATGGTATATGCACGCGTAGCTGACGATACAGGACAACTATTTGCTACCGTGCATCATGAAAATAAAGCAGTTACCTGTATTATTCCATTTCGCATAACAGATAGAACAAAAAGAATGCAGACAATAAGCTACACATGCAACATCCCATTGAGATAAACGATATGAAGACTGAAATGAAATGTATCAGAAATCTGTTGCTGTTGCTGTTGCTTAGCATCTTGTTATTTTCATTAAATTGTATGGCGACCTGTACGCCCCAAGGAGCTTATACTGCGCCAGTGACTCTTCAAGGGGGGACATTTAGTGCTGGAGCAGAGATGGCTACAGGCTCTGTTATACGTATTCAGCGAGTTAATGGCTACCGAGATAGTTACACAGCCTGTTCGGGACCGACCTATATGACTTATACCGCTACAGGTGGAACTTTATACTCTGGACAAACTTATATCTACCAGACAGGAGTGAGCGGTCTGGGAGTTAGGTTCAAGAATATTGACTCAGGGGTTTATCACGGAACATCAGGTCGTGGATCTGGCTGGAACGGAACTATCGCTGCATCACGATTTTCGGTCAATGTTGAATTTGTCAAAATGGGACCAATTACTGCGGGGCAGGTCAACACATCCTTGTTTCCTACTATCGCGGTTGTTACCAATGACTCTTCAGGTGGTGTCTCCGCGGCTACATATCGATTTTCTGGAGGAAGTTTTACTGTGCAGACGCCCACCTGTACAACACCAAATTACACCTATAGTCTAGGTTCATGGTTGACGACGGAATCATCCAATAACTCTGCGTCTAACTGGGTAGATACCCCTGTAATACTAACAAACTGCCCCATCTTTTACGGTAATAACTCTAACGGCAGCTATAGTAATTATACCATTACGAACCTGAATGGAGGGGGAAGTGCGACAAACTCAGGGGCATTAGCCCCCAACACTTTACAGATGAAGCTTACGCCAAATACCAGTGTTATTGATGCTGTAAACGGCATCGTGAGTGTAGATAGCAACGCATCGGCCCAAGGCGTAGCGGTACAGGTAGGCAATAAGCAGTCAGGAACATACATAGTACAGAATTTAAATAATACTATGACTGTCACTACGGATCCCAATAATAGCGCTACCATGGTTCGTTTTCCCTTGGGGGCAAGAATGGTTAAAACCGGTAGTCCCGTGAAAGCCGGCAGTATCAGCACTAGCCTGACTTACACTATTACTTATCAGTAAAATAGGTATGGAAATTTTTTAATAAATTGCCTCCTATTATAAATGGCAACTTTTCGCAGCCAAAAGGTTGCTATTTATATTTAATTTAACTATTTTTAACATTAAGGATACAGTAATTGTAATTTCGTTATTTAATTAATAAAAGACAAAAAAGAAGGGCTAATTTTAAATGGTCATGGCAGTATGCTCACCATCGTCAAATAGAAACAACAATAAATAATTTTTAATAGACGCATAAGCAACAGGATATTAAATATAATGTATGTGTCAGATATAGAATGTGAACAAGTAATTTGGATTAAAAAAATAATTAAACGTATTTACGCATCATAAAACCAAGCATTTCATGATGGAAGACCCATATATAGATAAGTAGTTTTCAATCACAGGATTTGAAATTTAAGAGAAAGAAAAATTAACTATAGTTAAAGGTAAACAAAAGCGCTCTGTCATTATTATCCCCCACGTGTAAGCTCGTTCTGAAAATGATGTGAAGGGGTTGTTTTATATTAGTGTATTAGCCTAGTATATTCTGGTCAGTTTGGCTTTACTGTAAACAACAGGAAGAGTGAGTACATTATCCGCCACTAGCTCAGCAGGAAGAGCCAATGGCCTTATAAGGTATGGGTGCGGGGTTCGAGACCTCGGTGGCGGTCCAAATTTCACATATATTTTCATACATTCAAAGAGTACATATGAATATGCGAAAATACACAACTTCTTAAATCTTAGGTATTTCGTTGCATCATACCTAAGAGAGAATAGTGGCTCAATAGATGGTAGTATATACGCAGTAGCGTGGGTAAGGCTGGCGAACAGGTTGACTAGCGCTTAAGTGATGCTTCTGGAATAATTTACCGAGCACCATATCTCTTTTATAGCTTATTCTGTCGAAGAGCTGACACGCCAGACGTTCGGAGATAAGCGCCGAAGGATAAGTTATAAATTAAGTCTACTCATGACATTTAATTTTCATGTGTTAAAAAATAAATATATTAAGGAGTGGCTCATATGGGATTCTTAAATAGATTATTCTTGAGAACCAATGAAAAAGACCGGCATTATGGAGTCGCTCTTTTTATTGGTATCATCTCAGGAATTATTTCTGCATTTGTTAAATCAGGTACGGAGGGAATCCTTCCCCCGCGAACCCCCGATAGAGTAGCACCGCCAGTACAACTATTAACCGATCTTGGTATAGACTGGCATACGTTAGTTTATAATTACTCAGCACAACCTGTATACTGGGGCGGAAATTTCGTACACATCGTTTTTTCGGTGCTTGCAGCTATATTTTATTGTATTGTTGCAGAGGTTTTTCCTCGGATCACAATGGTACAAGGGGTTATTTTTGGCCTTATTTTTGCGTTTATTTGCCACGGTATCATGCTGCCACTGCTGAGTTTATCACCATCTCTGCAACACTTACCTGCAGATGAAATTATTTCAGAGATAATTGGTACAAGCCTTTGGATTTGGTCTATTGAATTATTGCGTATTGCTATGAGAACCAAACTAATTAAGCTATAGATCTTACCTGTATTTATAAAGGCTGTACATATACAGCCTTTATTATTAATTCCATTTGATTATTAGTAATAAGTCGATAATATTAATGTTGATTGTAAGAGGTAGGATAGCATGACGAAACCGCCTTCTGACCTATACTTTATTATTGTTTTTATCTCTATAATAATAGCTTTTTATATTTCATTTGCACTTTTATATAACTAGCCATAGATATAGGAGATGATAAATACCCATCATAAAAATTTTAGTTAACTACAATTTATTTAAAACTTTCCACGTTCACACACTCAATCATACTATAAATAATAATGTATTAATTGTTAATATAAATCCTTAATAGATATTAAGGTGACATTGTGAATGAAAGTATTAGTTTTTATTTCATAGCAATTATGCTTCTTTTTTGACTACTCACGACGTCATCTCTCAATAAAAAATGACATTCGTTATACCACATTCATCCCCAATACAGCCTAATATTTTTTGTAGTTGGTAGTATCACTTCCCTTCAAAATTTTACCTGTATCAATATGGGTGCATATTAGTGCACGTTACATCTATCACTCTCATTTTCTACCGAGATTTTTCTTCATTCCCCAAATCAATTGTTCAGGCCATAACAATGACCATTTTTCGAGTCTATAGCAAAGTGAGCTTCGTTTACACAAAACCTCTTCTCATACCTCTTTCTGATGGTAACGCTTTTATTTCATTTTCTGACTCTTTCACCTCTTTTCTTTCTAGTTCGGCTTTACCCTACTTATACCGATCGTCCACATAGTTATCCCCAGCTTCTGTGGATAAGCCATATATAGTATGTTTTAAGTATATTTTCTACATTATGTTGTGTTTTTAAACATTGGCGGCGGTATGCTGGGCATCTACCGCCGCCCTTCTCCCGATCCGTCTTCCTCGGTATTTATCCTATATAATACAGTTTTACCGAAAGTTAGATCCATGTCAGCAGATTTATTGTGAACGATCACGACGGCCAGATCCGTCATACTTGTCGTCATCACATTTAATGAAAGCCGGCTATCAGCGATAAAAGTGGTCAAAATTGATACGGATTGCGCTACGTGAAAAATTTAAAATAAATAAGGGAATTACCCTGCAGATTTTACGTAGCGCAATCAAATCAAAACGGTCATTTTATCTGCATGACTTCATGGTTCGGTTGTTAATTTCTCGAGGAATACGTAATGTCACTCATTACCTATGAGCCCGCAGCGGACATGTCAGCCCCGCCCTCCCCCTATTTTGATTTTGCGCAGGCCGTGGCCATGCGGCGAATGGCACTCAATCTGTCAGACCAGCCCGCTTATTTGTTAGCGCCGGAAATTACCCTGCTGTTGGACAATATTCCCGATCTGCGCAAACGCATGCTATTTGATTTTTTATGGAACACCGGCGCCCGCATCAATGAAGCCCTGGCCGTGACACCGAAAGATATTGTGATCGACGCGGTGAAACCCTTTGTCGTTCTGCGCACCTTGAAACAGAGAAATCAGACAGCCGGTAAACGTGGCCGCCCAGGCAAAGATACGCCAGTGAAAAGAACGGTACCTTTGCTTGATCCGAGTTTTGCGCGGCGGCTACGCGATCATCTAGCGACCTTTACACGCTATGTAACGAAACCGGTATGGGAGATCTCCGATGACACCGCGCGAAACTGGCTAAAAGAAGCCTTGGGTAACGCCCGTGATCGCGGTGTTGGGTTCTCTATAGACAGCATCACGCCCCATACTTTCAGACACAGTTTTGCGATGCATTTGCTGTATAGCCGGGTGCATCCGAAGATTTTACAGTCGTGTATGGGACACCGTGATTACAAAAGTACCGAGATCTACACGCGAGTCTTTGCGCTAGATGTGGCTGGCCAACTGGGGGTGAGGTTTGAGATGACACCTGAACAGGCCATGAAATGGCTAAATATGCAGGACTTTTAGCAAAGAATATGACACCACATATTTCTTCTGTTGGTTCACCAGTGCATGTGTCAAAGTTATAAGCCCCCTGAGAGCAGTTCTGAATGTGCTGATCCACTTATTGTTGGTCGTTCAGAACCGCCGATGTCGCGGAGAGTTTCAGCAGGGCACTAGGCTAGCAGTGCTCCCTCTATTGAAAAACCATTACCCCATTCAAAAATGGTCACACCACTGGCCCTGCAATGTTCTGTCTGTAGTTTGTGTGCAGGTGTGATGATATCTGAATCTTTTAATAAGGCAGTACGATATCCCATATCCCAGTTGTGCAAAAACCTCGGCGCGTTTGAAATAATTGTCCCCTGCACTGTCTGGACAAGCCCAGCAGGCGCATCAGCCTGTAACATTGGAGTATACTCCTGAGATACCGCGTTGAAACATTCCATTCCATATCAATGCGACCATATAAGTGATACCATTAATAAAGTGACCACTTAAAAGTCACCAAAAGGCTAAAAAATGCTCATTTTTGGTTATCTGCGAACATCAACCTCTGAACAAGATGCCACTCGTGCAAAAAATGCGTTAAAGAATTTTGCTTGCCAACATGGCCACCGAATTGCTGGCTGGTATGTTGACAATATTTCCAGTGCAACGATGACGCGCCCAAAACTAGTGCAACTGCTCGAAGAGGCTGAGGCTGGAGATATTATTCTCATTGAGCAAGTGGATAGGCTTTCTCGATTGGACGACGCGGGATGGGAAGCGCTAAGAAAGCAAATAACGGATAAACAGCTATCTATCGTGAGTCTTGATCTACCGACCAGTCATTTTGCGCTCAATAACGCCGTTAGCGATGAATTCACTCGCAGCATACTCAAAGCCGTTAATGGCATGATGTTGGATATGCTCGCGGCCATATCCAGAAAAGATTACGAAGACCGTCGACATCGTCAGTCAGAGGGTATTAGTAAGGCGAAAGCTGAAGGAAAATACCGGGGCAGAGTGGCCGATGCGCAGAAACACGAACTGATACGCACTCTGCGCCTGATCAACGGAAAATCGCTGCGAGAAACAGCTCGCCTTGCTGGCGTTTCTAAAATGACAGTTATCAGGGTTTGCAATTCTCAGAAGGCGAATCAGGATAACTATAGAGGGCATAGTGATGACAAATAAATCAGGAACCAACGGGCCTTTTCGAAGAGCCAGTAGATGAAATATCTGGTGATATCCTTATCGATTTAGAAAATCTTCCGCCAGAGATGAGGCAGACTATTCTCTTGCTTGTGATAAAAGCAGCTGACCGTGATGCGGCGCAGAAGGCACTGTCCGACATAATGAAGCAAATTGAGTTTGATATTACTACTGCTGAATTGGCAGCATATCTTTTTAAATCAGGTCACGCTTAAAGATCAGCATGGTAAATAAGAGGACCGACCCATCCCGGAACGATCCCCTGAAGGAATGGCGATTCCGTTCGACGCCAATATTAGCTTTTCCCGGGCTGTGATAACATATCCGGGTCATTATTCAGAGCCAAGGCTGATGAAGAAAAAAAACAGCACACCCACTCCACACGATGCCACGTTCAGGCAGTTCCTGACGCAACCGGACATTGCCCGTGATTTCATGGAAATTCACCTGCCCGCAGAACTGCGCGCAGTCTGCGATCTCAGCACGCTGAAGCTGGAGTCCGGTTCGTTCGTTGAGGATGATCTCCGCCAGTATTTCAGCGACATCCTCTACAGCCTGAAAACCACAGCCGGCGACGGATATATTCATGTTTTGGTCGAACACCAGTCAACGCCGGACAAACATATGGCTTTTCGCCTGATACGCTATGCGGTAGCCGCCATGCAGCGACACCTAGAGACAGGGCATAAAAAACTGCCACTGGTGATACCGGTGCTGTTCTATACGGGTAAACGCAGCCCGTATCCGTACTCCACCCGGTGGTTGGATGAGTTTGACGATCCGTCGCTGGCAGGCAAACTCTATAGCAGCGCTTTCCCGCTGGTAGACGTTACGGTCATTCCGGATGATGAAATCGCAGGGCATCGCAGTATGGCTGCCCTGACCTTACTGCAGAAACATATTCATCAGCGGGACCTGGCAGAAACTGGTTGACCAGCTGGCGCCCATTTTGCTGGCCGGATATCTGTCTTCATCACAGGTAATATCGCTGATACACTATATCGTGCAGGCAGGCGAAACATCGGACGCCGAAGCCTTTGTTCGCGAACTGGCACAGCGTGTGCCGCAACACGGAGACGCACTTATGACCATCGCACAACAGCTTGAACAAAAAGGTATCGAAAAAGGTATCGAAAAAGGTATTGAGCAGGGCATAGAGAAAGGCATGGAACTTGGTAGACAAGAAGGCCGTTCAGAAGGCCAGCGCGAAGCCACCCTTAAAATTGCACGAACCATGCTGCAGAACGGCATTGACCGTAATACCGTCATGGAAATGACCGGTCTGACTGAAAGCGATCTGGCGCAGATCCGTCACTAATCCCCTCTCCTGGCACTCGAATGGTATTTTCGAGTGCGGAAGTCGGTTCACGGGCCGAGTTTTGCTTGCTCAACACCGTCAACAGCTAGAGAAGAAGCGATGGTTATTAGCGGCGTAGGGAAGAACTGCCTTAAATTTGGATTTACGCACGTACACGACTGCAAATTGAAAACCCTGCCACTGTGCATCCCATAGTTGCCATATCCTGATTCGAATATGTATGATCTATTGCTCAGCGTTCTCCCCATGATGACCCGTAAAGTATCGACACCATACTGTTCTCTATTCCCGCTGATAAGTTGTCTCAACGCGAATGGGACTGGATTAAGCTTATGAAACTCATGGAGCCACCACTGACAATGGTCGCGCGCTATTCTGGAGCACCGTAACGATACCGCGGCTCTCACCAGCCTGCAGGAAGCCGGGAATTAATCTCCCTCGTGGTTTCTGATTTCAACCCACGGCCGCTCAAAAAACCGTTCACCACTAACCAGTGCTGGACCTTTTTTCTCGACGCTGGCGGTTTGCGTGATATCGAGGTCGAAGCCGTCACCAAAATGCTCGCCTACGGCCCCCGCATCACCGGCGTGAAAGAATATGGCTGCGATAATTCCGACTGCCGACATGGAAAATATATCACCAACGCCAACCCCTCTTGTGGTAAAAGGCCACTGACCTGTGGATTGAAGTGCAACTCAACCGCTTGCAGGACTGCGACTGGATACACCTCGTCTTCACCCTTCCCGATTCACTGTGGCCTCTGTTTGAGGCTTAACTATCTCTGCCGTCTGGCGGTCGATAATCTGCTGTATGCCGCCGGTAAACGCGGGCTGGATATCGGCATTTTCTGCGCCATCCACGCCTATGGGCGTCGTCTCAACTGGCATCCCCATGTCCACGTCTCCGTCACCTGCGGCGGCATTGATGCGCCCAGAAAGTGGAAGAAAATCAGCTTCCGTAAAGATGCCATTCGCGCCCGCTGGATGTGGAATATCGCCAGATGTTGCTGAGCGTCTGGTTTGAAGGCGTCGCTATACCGCCCTCCCTGACGCACATCACCACCGAATCACAGTGGCGCAGTCTGGTGCTGAAAGTCGGAGGGGATTAGTGGCATGTGTATATGTTCAAAAAGACCGCAGGTGGCAAAAATACCGTGAAATATCTCGGTCGTTACCTAAAGAAGCCGCCGATAGCGGGCTCCTGACTGGCGCACTATGCCGGCAGTGCCACACTAAGCTTCCGCTACCACGACCATAATACGGGTGAGTAGGCTACGGAAACGTTGACGCAAGGTGAAATGGTGTCGCGCCTGAAACAGCATATTCCTGAGAAGTTTTTCCGGATGGTGCGCTATTTTAGTTTTCTGGCCAACCGAGTGTGCGGAGAAAAACTGCCACAGGTATACCGTGCGCTGGGGATGGAAAAACCTGAGCCGGTCCCCAAAGTGTGTTACGCGCAGATGAGTAAGCAGTTCCTGCGATCCGTTTGAGCGCATCCTGTGCGGAGGCCAGATGGTGTACCGCCGTGCGATTGCAGGTCTGAATATGCTGGGGTTGAAGAAACATGAGCGGGAGATCAGTCTGATGAGATATATCCCAGCCTGAAGCAGGGAAGATCTGCCTGCCATCGGGCGAGAGTCTAAAAAGCGCTCTGTAAAAGCCTAAATTATCATCACCTCACATTGTATCCATTCGCCTGTTAGCGCTTGAATCAAATAGGGAATGGATTTTATCCCCCCTATTAAAGGGCATAGAGAGCTTCAATTTCCTATACGTGAACCAAAATCTAAAAGGGCATATTGTCACACTTAACAGAATAGAATGACTTATAGAGTCCCATATAGAGTTGTACTCATCGATACTCCTATATCTAACTCAAGGGCAATTTGCCACTATACTTTTGGTGAATATACCAATGCAGCGCTGTTATTGTAATGGTCAACAAAACCGCACACGAATTTAGGCACGTTGTTGTAATCGACATTCATATTCATTCGGCGATATATTTCCCAGTCGGTAATGCCGACGCTTCCGACGATAAAAACTGTTGATATAATCGATAACATCTGCAATGCCCTGACCTCAGATTTGATAGCGACGATAATTAACCCTCTCAGCTTTCAAACTGCGGAAGAACCTCTCTACAGTTATCCTTGCGGCTCATGCTGCCCGTCACATCAAGTTCCTGCTGGCAGGATTGGAACTGGGCGCTGGTATATTGCGCACCTTGATCGCAATGGAATACTACTGAGTCCATTGGCCATCGTTTATTAACCGCCAGTCGTAATGTCAGTATAGTTAGCGCGCAGTCAGGTTTGTCCGAGAAGGCCAGACTCACTATTTTTCTTGAAAATAAGTCCATAACGATAGGCATATATAACCAGCCCTGAGCAGTGCGAAGATAGATGATATCACCTGGCCACCAAGTATTTAATGTCTCTGGAATAAACTGTCGATTCAACAGATTAGCCACCACTACAGCAGGTTTACTACTTCAAGGATAGCGATGTGCTTCGCAACCAGTGACAGTAATTTCATTATATGGCGGGCACGGTATCGACCAACGTTAACCCCTGTTCACGCAACTCAATACATGCCATACTTCTCATCCATTTAAGCATGAACATGCTTAGCTGCTGCATGATGCATCAAAATATCTACTCTGAGAACTAACCTCCAGCCTTAAGCGTAAAATACACTGCGCGTGAGCGGCAGACATCGACATACTTACTGTATATTTGTCCCGGCCTTCTTCAGCTTTCACCGCTATTTTTTGTCGTTGTTCATTTGCATGGCGAAGAAGGCTGAAGCCTTTTTTAACAGGTCATTATCGCTTTGCAACTGGCGTACCAGCTTTTCAATTTCCTGTATTCGTCATTGTTCAGGCGGAATCGCGGTAGCGATGGAAGTATCTCTCCTGACTTCTCCACGATATTGGCGTAACCAGTGTTGAAAGGCCTATATTCATCATTTCAACATCTTAGGTCATCGAGTACTTGTGCTGCAGAACCAAGTTGACACATTCCTGCTTGAACTCATGGGTAAACGTTTTTCTTCGCATTCTCACCTAGTTAGCGCTGTTCATTATATCTCTAACAAAGTGTCCTGAATGATTGGACCATTAATGTTATCTACGGTCACGACGTTAGGTTTATCATGAGGCTGAGTGGCTTTATGAAAGAAATGAAATCCAGTAAAAATGATATCCTCGCGATACTTACAAAGTCGATGCTCAGACACGAAGCAGTGACTAGATGTAATCACTTTAACTAGCCTCATCTCAGTAACTGAAAATATGGCGATTTCACCCTGAAATTTTTTAAAATAACGCTTATAAATCATGTAGATAACAATGAAATATCAATGGCGAAATATAACGTTTTAAGTGTCATATTATCCAGTGAGAATACATAGCCAATTTAAAATATTTATCATTAGGCAAAGACTCTATCAGGGCAATTTGTCACAGTTAATGCAGCCCTCTGAAACACCAAACAGTAGCTGTATCTCCAGATAAGAGATAGTCTTGAATATATGTCTAACACGAACAACAATTTTGTGATGGCCGAGATCCTATTAGACCAAGAAGTCAGTAAACTTTAGACTCCTCAAGAGAAGATCGCCATTATTCAGCAAACGATGGAACTGGACATGAATGTTTCTCATGTCGCTCGTCTGCACGATGCCTGCTGTTCAAGTGGAAGAGGCAATATCAGGAAGGTAGGCTCACCGTTATTGATGTCAGAGAAGAGGTCGAGTTTGCCACTGAACTCACAGCATCACTGAAGCTGCTCTGGGAGCAAGATAAGAAGAGCATAGAAGTTGAAATCCTAAAAGAAGCCGTGGAGTACGGTCTGTCGCGAAAAGAGATAACGCACGCACCCTTGTTGTCAAAGAAAAGGGAATACAGGACAGCCGCGCCATGAGCGTGTCGCATGCGCAGTTTTCACTGAGGGTTAAGCGTTTGCCAACTAGCTAGACAGGCGCTGTCACCGACATAATGACGAAGCAGAAGCTGAAATACTGTCGGATCATCAGGGGGCTACCGTCGTGTGTGGGGTATCACGTCGCACAGAAGGGCTGTCGTCAGTCAACGCCAAACTGCTTTACAGGATAATGCGCGAGCAGTAACTCTTGTTACTGCACGATAAGCTGGAGCGTGAACATAAGTGCAACATCGCGGTAGGGCAAAGTGATATGCGCAGGTGTTCAGACTGCTTCTGAGTTCGGCTGCGACTAAAGTGAAAAACTGCGGATCTTGTTTGAAGCGGCTGACAGATAATTGGTCAGCATAGACCACGCATGAAACGAGGAGGTTCGCCAGAGAGGTGAACCTTGCTCCCAGCACTATAGCAGTAGTAACGGCATGGTCGAAAGGTTCGTGAAGATGATGAAGGAAGACTATATCGCGTTCATGCCAAAACTGGATGTGAAAACAGCACTGGAAAACCTTGACGCCGCGTTCAGGCATTACAATGCCCCCCATAGTACGCAGGGATATCTCTCTCCACAAGAATACCGGCAACAGCGGACATCGTTAACTTGAGCTAAAAAAGGTGGCCGGAGATGGCGGTGCAAGCTCAAAGGATTGCCTGCGATCATCATAGTAATTGCACACGCAGTCCTTCGAGGTCGTAAGCGACCGCTACACTCTAAAGCAATTTTTTCGATAGCTTTTCACTCTCTATAGAGACCTACTCTTCTAAACGCTCAGTGCCTAAGAGGTCACGATGATTTATTTAAACTTCTACGCTTTTCATAAACACGCCATAGTTTTACTGAGTGCATGATAAAATAGGCACCTTCTACTCACAGACGTCCTACATCCCTAATGCCGAACAACCGATGATAGTTTTGCTAAATCGCCTGCTTTCAGTCCTCCTGATAGTGGCAAAAAATATTATTTGCCGGTCTGGCGAGAAGTTTGACCACACAGCTTACGAAGCAGAGCTCCTATCATAGTGAACGATATGCCCAGATGAGCAAGATTCAGTCTTTTTTGTACTAGGTGTTAATACCAGCACAGAAGCATATCAGTATGTCGTTTGCAGCACTCGCTCATGTAGTGGTGAAGAACCTCCGGTTCCATTATCTCCTAGTCAGCTGGAGAAAAGTATACGACATCGTTCTATGACCAGACGAAAAAGAATTTCTATCGGCAGATATAAAGACGAATACTCATCATCCCCAACGATGGGGAATAATGGATCAGGAACCTGAACCGTATCTTCACATATCTAATCGTACAGATTACTTTCTGGTCACGAGAGGTCTGTTCCTACTGCCAGAAAAGATTTAGATAAGTGGTTCTCGGAATGTATCAGGGAAAACTTAGCAGTAGCCGAGTTGGAAGGAAGTCAGGGAATAGTTATCACCTCTGTTGTACTAAGAAAGAACAGATAGTTTTTCTAGCTAAACGCATCTTCAACAAAGCTATACAAACGAGATAATCCTGAATAAGGATTTTACATCTAATATAGCTGAGTCATTTCGATAATATCATTAGTGGGCTAATTTTGGTTGTCAACAGTCAGGCCTATTGATAGAGCATGGCACACAGTGAAAGAGGGATAGGTATATTTCACTTTCGCAACGATAAGGAGCTAGCCTCTTCACCGTTTGAGATCACCAGTACAAGGGCCTCAAGCGATATAGCTTTTTCGGCTATGAAAGATAATCAGATGCTCTATAGCGCTTTTTAGACCATATTCATTACAAACTTACACAAGCCATTTAAGTATATTCTTAACAGTAGCAATCAACCAAACACAAGAGCCTGACGAAAAATTTCATTGACCTAAAAAACAGCCCGGCTAGTAACTGTGTTGACGGATTATACAACGAAAATTTCAGCTAATGGCTCGGAGGCCGCCCCCTCAACATTCAGCATCGTCCCCGACACTATCGCCATGATCTACATGAGCTGCACAACCATCTGAGCATAAGGTAAATTTAACTCTTCTAGAGCTTGACGTTGCTCGAATGATTGATTCGTTTTTTTGATAGTATTGGCTCGATACTTCAATGCCAGCCAATAAGTTCAAGCCGGCGTCTAAATTATCAGTACGGACTTAATAGCTGCATACGACACTGGATTTACGTCTGCCTTTAGGCCGAATTGAACAGAAATAACGTTGAATACTCGCTCAAACCATGGCGATTTCACCCTGAAATACTCATATTTTTTTCTTTAAAATCAAGTATATAACATTGTAATTTGAATGGCGAAATTTAACATTTGAAGTATCATATCATTTAGTGTTCTTATCTCGTCGACTTAAAATACTTATCCAAGAAACCTATAAAGGATGTTTGTCACACAAGACTATGCAGCGCCGAGGAACGAATTGAATATTACTAGTTACTAAGGGCTATTTGTCACAGTTATATAGATATTCATAATTACTACCGATATAGGAGTGACTCATATGTTCAGAAGACGCGAGTATATGGGTAACAAGCATTGGGCTGTCAAAAAGAAGTAAAGTGAAGACATATATTATCTATGAAAGCCATCAAACTACATACTTTTGGACATCGTCATTAACGACTAACAAAAGAACGAAGAGCAGGATCACATACCAAGTTTTCTTACTCAAAATGGCATCTGATTTTTTCAATGTAACTTGCACAGGTGAGAGAAATACGCCGGGTTTATGGCGAAGTTATTTAGTAATACATGGTGCGATATCGCAGGTAATGTAGGGAAGATGATTAATGGCAGGCATAGGCATTTAACTTAAACAGTAAGCAATCCGTCTTCAGCTCACTCTATGCCAGTTTATGTACAAAGGCTATTTTTTATGGCCGACTTCAAGATGGCGTAGCATAGCTGCCGAACACGTAAGATAATAGCCTAAACGCCATATAGTGCCTCAATAAAAACACGTAAATAGCCAATACTCTCTATCGTTTACAAAGTTTGATATTTGACCGATCTTACTTTAGCTGATGATAAACCTAATCAGTATCCCTGATGCTAGCATTACAGTTATCTGCAATGACTATGCTAAGTGGCCTTGTGAAAGAAAGACAATCAGTAAAGATATTTACCCCTAACATTACTACAAAATCAATGCCGAGACAGGAAGTAGGCTGTAAATACCGATTGAATCGTGACGCAAGTCTTGGCCCATATCTACCAAATATTATTCCTGTGGTTCTGTGGCTTTCGATTTCTTTAACTGACCACTTAGCTGGACGATATGTGCATAATGAAGCAGCCGCTCTAACCCCCCCCAGAATTTCGTCATCACTAAACGTACCTGACAACTTCGCAAAGAGCAGATGACTCATTAGCATCAGACTGCAGATCTCGTAACGACGGGCGTCAACCTAGAGGAATAAGTTAGCTTCTTCCTTGCCGAACGGTAGATCCCCAAACTCATCAATCATCAGCAGCCACGGCTTATTTATACATCAGCTCAAATATCCTTTGAGCTCCTTCTGTCGGTGGGCCGCGATCAACTCCAACATCATGTCTGCGACAGTTATAAAGCGAACACTTTGATCTGACATCGCCACATGATGTCCTAGCGCGAATATCATCTTGCTTTTACATACGCCAGATGGTCCCTTAAATGCTGAGCAGGGCGAGCTCCTGACGTTGGGATTGGTCGCATTGCTGACAAACTTAAAGTCGAATTGCTCTAGCGTCGTTATCCTCAGCACCCCCGATAACCGCAGAAATGTCCGCCGGCATCGTTCATTACAACCGTTCGTCTCGAGCTATAGGAGTTATTCCAAAAATCGCCAAACATCCCTGTGTATCCAATGGTTTTCGTGCCCTTGTAGGCCTCTAACAGGCAATACGCTCAAGCTTGAAGTCGGCAAAACGTTCGCTGATATATTGACGCTGAAGACTTAGAGGCGAACCGCAACTATCTGATTATCCGAGATCAAAGGTATTGTTCTTCCTACCCGGGTAAGGGGAAGAAATGTAGCCAGATCCTGTTGCAGCCGATGTTCTGGTGGAACACCGTTCGTACCGTGTTTGCATACGTTGGCCACGGTGATAAGTCATGGGGCGATGTGCTTGTTGGTTCGACATTAAACAGAAGTCCTGCTTGTCCTAACGTAGTGCCAATGGGATAAAGTTATGCTTCAGGTAGGGGTTAAATCGTTCAACGTTACTCTTAGTCTTTGCGCGATGAGGTCTGCATATCCGTTGGGTAAAATCGTACTTCTCGGCGAGAGCCATCATCCGGCATTCAAGAATAATGGTCTTAGCATTATCAAACAGTGGGAGCTTAAAGGTCTGGAGTGTCTGTTCAATACGGCCATATGTCACAACACGCCGACGTATCCTGACCAGGATAAAAGCAGACGAAAGCAGCCCAATTCCAGCCCGGCGTTGTATAAATGTCAGTAGCGAGCTCCCGCCCTGCCTGCTCACCGTAAAGTCGACCAGCATATACTTACCGGGCTGAGGCTCCCCCCCACGCAGGGAACGTCAGGATACAGGTAAAAAACTATCAGTTCACTTGGATACACGAGAAACTGGATCCCGCTAAGTATAACTCTGGCAGGCTACAATGAGATCTGGCAGATTCAACCCTCTATGCTTAAACGGGGTCAACTTCCTAGCACGTGGAAAGCTGGCGGGCGATCTCCCGAATAGACATTCCTTGACGTAAAAGAACTGCAATCTCCATGTGTAACTCCAATATCAACATCGGGAGTTTTTACCTCTAGTAGGACATTATTCATCAGTACTAACAAGTAGGGGCTCGATGCCCGCACTTCGCTAGCCTCAGATGAACACCAACGGAAAACATGGCGATTTCACCCTGAAATTTTAGATATAAGCTTTTATAAATCATTAGGATAAATATAAAAATCTAATGGAGAAACATAACATGTGTCTCACATTATTCATGTATCCCTGCAGAACCGAATTAAAATATTAATCCTGAGCCAAGGAGACCATAAGGGCCACTTGTCACACTGCGCCAGATAATTCAGATAAGCATGAGGGTAAAGGCTAGCCATGACGATGGCATTACTGAGGGCTCTTTGTCACTATTAGTGAGGCTATGCGGCGGACTTAAAATGCCTATTCATTATAAAAGAGTTGGTGAGGGCAGCCTGTCACACATAGCCCCCCCCTTACGTGCGTAAGGAGGCGATAAAATGAACAGCAGCCCACCTGCGGTGGGAGCTAAGACTCTGTTACAACGGTGCTGTTTTCAGTTGTCCTAGCTCGTTATAATTCCGTGCGTGTATATCCCTAGACCCGCAAAGCTCCTCTTCCAGATTGATGATGGCTGAGGCAAACTACTCACTCAATACGGTGACGACATCCCTGAATGGACTCAATTGGTCGTCGAGCGCATGCTCGCCTGTGGTACCCCTGCCATGGGATTACGTCGGTACTGCTGCGCATCTCCCCATTGCACACATGCCAAATACATTGGCTACAGCTGTAAAGGGAAAGGCTGTAGCGCCTGCGGGATGAAAGCGACCGAGCAATGGATTGCCGAACAGCAACACATCCTTCCCGACTGCGAATGGCAACACATCACATTCACTACGCCTGATAAACTCTGGCCTCTCTTCGCCAACAACTGGCCCCTGCTCAATCCGTTATTTTCTTGCGCGGCCAATACCCTAATGATTTACTTCAAAAAGAAGGTCGTCGAAGCTTACTGGCGTCAGGCCGTCATAAAACTACTGCGGGAAATCTATGCCACGTTAGACTTGTCCGCAGCTGGCTACACGCATATTCGTGACTATCGTGAGTGGTGCCAGTTTCTTGAGGTCCAATTCCAACGCCACTGGAAAATCCACTTTGCGAAAAAAACCAAACATGCACGACAAAACGTCAGCAACATTGGTCGTTATCTCAAACGACCGCCGATGGCGGCCTCCGCCCTGCGCCATTACACTGGCGGCGCTGTGATCCATTACTATTACGACCACCGTACGCAGCAGCATCGAAGGCAGGTGCTGAGTCAGGAAGAGATGCTGCCGCGCTATATCAGCCATATCCCTCACGCCATTTTAAAATGGTCCGGTATTACGGTTTTCTGTCAAACCGCAAACGCGGTGAGTTATTGCCAAAAATCTATGCCGCGCTAGACATGGAGGTAAAGACAAAACCAGCCAAACCAGGCTATGCCTCATTGATGAAACAATTTACGAATGTCGATCCCTATCAATGCGTGTTATGTGGTGATCGGATGGTATTTTCGAGTGCGGAAGTCGGTTCGCGAGCGGAGGTATTGCTTGCTCAACGCCGTGAGAAGCTAGAAAAGAAACGATGGCTATTAGCGGCGTAGGGAAGATCTGTCTTAAATTTGGATTTGTGCCAAAAAGTGCATGTTTTCCAATCAATCGTCAATCACAGAGGCAGTTTTATCGTTGTTTATGAAAGAACACGATCCCTCGCAGGCATAGATTTGGCTGTATAACGTTAATAATGACAGATTGAAAATCCTAACCATCAAGACGATGGCGTTACTGAGGGCAGTTTGTCACTATTAGTGAGGCTATGCGACGGACTTAAAATACCTATTCATCACAAAAGAGTTTGCGAGGGCAGCTCGCCACACATTGTCAATCATCCCCTACATGCGTAAGAGGCGATAAAATCATGTGATGACATTATTGAGGGCAGTTTGTCACGGTTGGAAGGCTATGCGACGGACTTAAAACACCTATTCATCACAAAAGAGCTTGCGAGGGCAGCTCGCCACACATTGTCAACCACCCCCTACATGCGTAAGAAGGCGATAAAATCATGTGATGACATTACTAAGGGCAGTCTGTCACGGTTGGGAGGCTATGCGACGGACTTAAAACACCTATTTATCACAAAAGAGTTTGCGAGGGCAGCCTGTCACACATTATCAACCATCCCCTACATGTGTAAGAGGCGATAAAATCATGATGATGGCATTACTAAGGGCAGTTTGTCACGGTTGGGAGGCTATGCGACGGACTTAAAACACCTATTCATCACAAAAGAGTTCGTGAGGGCAGCCTGTCACACATTGTCAACCATCCCCTACATGTGCAAGAGGCGATAAAATCATGATGATGGCATTACTGAGGGCAGTTTGTCACGGTTGGGAGGCTATGCGACGGACTTAAAACACCTATTCATCACAAAAGAGTTCGTGAGGGCAACCCGTCACACATTATCAGCCCCTTCTACACGTGTAAGAAGGCGGTAAAATCATAACGATGGCGGTACTGAGGTCAGTTTATCACTATTAGGAGGCTGACTTAAAAACCAGCGCAAAAAAATGCGTCTGGCCTGCTTGTCACACATCGTTCGCCAACTGATAGAGATCTAAGGGATAATGACAAACCTGAAGGTGTTGTTGAGGGCAGGGCTGCGCATCACAGCTATATAGCAACACAAGCATATTTATCAGTGTCAGAGTCCCCTAAGGAGTGAAGGGCATATTTGATAAAATAAGTAAAACCAGCTCACCATCATAACAGCTTCAGCAATCACATAAATAACGGTAGAAGGGGCAGATAACAACATAGATGCCGTTACGTGCAACACCATTCAGCTCTAGGTCAGGGGGGATAAATACGACGTCAGCTTGACTATAACGCTAATGAGGGCAACAAAGTTAGAGCAAACGATGCACCTGCCATAGGTATATATCAAAGTAAAATCATATGTTACAAAGTTAATTCGTATGTCAGAAATGTGTACATCCCAAAACGCAGATATCAACGAAGTTCGAAATATTTTCGTTAGACATACTTTCCGGTGTAGGAGCGGCGACTCAGATCGAGCAGTGCAACAGAACCAACTAAGATACAAAATCAAGACGCTACATTTAGCAAGCCTCTTTCTATTAGAGCGGGACGACAAAAGTTTTATTCTAAACGATTAAAATCTACTACATGGCTTTATGGCTGATAAGTAGTCAAATTTGTGCAAACTAGTCCAACTAAGTTAAAACCTATAAAAGACGTTGATCATCGATAAAAGAAAAGATGATATGGGTAGTTCGTCTACCTTTTTTTTTCTCAGAATACGTAACTTTCATCGGAGTTCGAGAATTTATTTCCTCAACAATTGGTTGCAAAAAACGGCGTCTAAAATCAGGCATACGGGTATAGCTTTGCGGTAGTTGATAGCGCTCCATCATCCAACTGATAGTCAAAGATAATACACCTGAACCATCAGGTTTCCGGTATTGACACAAAGATTCGTATAGACGCATTGCATAAGGACTAGTGATCTCTTTCGTTTCACTTAGCCTGAATTGTGTGAAGCGATTTTGCAGGCCTATGAAGTAAGGTATTAGGAAAGGATTTATATGAACACTATAGGTTCCTCTTGCTGGGCTATATGCTCGCTTAATGAACCAAGGAAAGGACTCATAGCCTTTTTCGCCGCCAGCATCCTCCTCTGGACGATAAACCGTAATTTCTTTTCCAGCAAATCCTTTTAAGGCTTGACGTATATCTTTGCTAGCTTCTGCAGATGTTAAACCGAAGGTACTCGCATATTGTGAAACTTGAATTTCACAAGTCCCATCATGTTCAACCAAGGAACCGTCATGTTTTCGAATTTGTTCCACAAATAAATACAGCATACGTTTTTGATCTCGGGTCAGACTATATGCAGCTTCAGTCAACTCATTTGATTGAACAATACGCGGACTATTCTTTCTTTGTTTCGTATTTATGAGTGGAGTACTAGTCATGACTACGCCCGTGAAATTGTGACAGAACATTAGGTTGTCACTGTATCAGGTAACTGTCAATAAAGCTGTTATTTGTATAGTGAGGAAAGGGTGATTTGTCACAGTATTTAGGGCATTTTGTCACATATCAGTCCCTCATTTAAGGGTGATCTGTCACACACAGAGGGTAATCTGTCACACTGGCATAGCTCCATCCCGCATTGCGCCTAGCATTCACCCATCCTAAAAAGATATAAAAATATCAATAAAAAAGATCTTTAAAAATATCGAGTGTATATGTGGATAAGTGTGAACGGCGAAGTATGTAAAACAACAAGCTATTACGCTTCCTCACCAATTCGCTCACTACGCTCGGTCATTGGTTGCGGCGAGCGTTACTGTTTTATTAATCAAAATAGTTTGCTCTAACTAGCATTTTTTCATACTAGTGCTTTACATGGCATCAATTATGTAGGATTATCGTGTTAAATCGAAAATTCTGCATAAATGGTGATGAAATGAATAACGCCTACAAACAGATAGACAAAGTGGCAGAGCGTTCCGCTCGGATGTTACAAGCATTAACAGAACAAATATCCTCGCAAAAGCAAGAGCTTCAAGAAACAACGTATTATCAAGTATATGCGAAGGCAGCTGTAGCTAAATTACCTAAATTGACTCGCGCAAACGTAGATTATGCAGTGAGCGAAATGGAGGCAGAAGGCTACACATTTGAAAAACGACAAGCTGGATCATCGATAAAGTATGCAATGACGCTCCAAAATATTATCGATTTATATCATCATCGTGGTGTGCCAAAATATCGAGATCGCCATTCTGAAGCATTCACTTTTTTTGTTGGAAACTTAAAAGGAGGGGTATCTAAAACAGTGAGTACAGTATCGTTGGCTCATGCACTACGTACGCATCCCCATCTAATTTATGAAGATTTACGTATTTTAGTCATAGATCTTGACCCTCAGTCTTCAGCGACAATGTTTTTAAACCATGCTCAGTCCATTGGATCTGTTGAAACGACAGCTGCGCAAGCTATGTTGCAAAACGTAAGTAGAGAAGAATTATTAAAGGAATTTATTATACCTTCAGTTGTTCAAGGTGTAGATGTTATAGCAGCTTCGATCGAAGATGCTTTTATTGCATCTCGTTGGGAGGAACTATGCACTCAATATCTGCCAGGACAAAATATTTATACGGTCTTAAAAGAAAATATCATCAGTAAATTAAATAAAGACTACGATTTTATATTTGTTGATAGCGGTCCTCATCTAGATGCTTTTCTTTCAAATGCTATTGCAGCGTCAAACATTTTAATGACGCCGGTACCACCTGCCCAAGTAGACTTTCATTCAACACTAAAGTACTTAACTCGCCTTCCAGAATTAATTGAGATGATTGAAAAAACAGGAGCAACAACAAGCCTTATGGGAAATATTGGCTTTATGTCTAAGCTTGTAAATAAAACAGATCATAAATTGTGTCACAGTTTAGCAAAAGAGATTTTTGGCGGGGATATGTTAGATGTAGCGCTGCCTAGACTAGATGGTTTTGAACGATGTGGTGAGTCATTCGATACGGTAATTTCAGCAAATCCTGCTACGTATATAGGTAGTAGTGAAGCATTAAAAAATGCTAAAAATGCGGCTGAAGATTTCGCTAAAGCGGTATTTGATCGCATTGAATTTATCCGTGCAAACTGAGGTTACTATGAATACGAAAAGAAAAACAATAGGTAGAACATTTAACGGTACTCAGTTATCAACTGAACCAGTAAAAAAACTTGATAATCAGAGGTTTACTTTATCTTCAGGTAAAACAGCAGTATTTAACTTAGAGCATATCTCAGCAGAGAATGTTGCAGAAAAAACTTTCGTACAATTAGTTGTTAATGGCCGTGAGCAGAATAGTTTAACAGAAGCATCATTAAGTGATATCACTAGAACGATTAGATTACAGCAATTTTTTCCTGCTATTGGCCGTCGAGTCGATGAAAAGATCGAAATTCTAGATGGGTCACGCCGGAGAGCCGCTGCATTATTATGTAATGTTGGACTAACTGTTTTAGTGACTAATGCTGAACTTAGCATTGATGATGCACGCCAATTAGCTGCAGATATTCAAACTGCTAAGGAGCATAACCTTCGCGAGATTGGATTACGTCTACTTCAACTGCGTAGTAATGGTATGAGTCAGAAGGAAATTGCAGAGATTGAAAAACTATCTACGGCAAAGGTCACTAGAGCTATTCAAGCTGCATCAGTCCCTAGTGAAATAATTACTCTTTTCCCTGTACCATCTGAGTTAACTTATCCTGACTATAAGTTTTTACTTAATATGCACTCTCAAATACTGAAACATGCTATTTCTCTAGAAAAATTATTGGAGAATGTGAATAACTTAAAAGAGCAATACGATAACTTTACATGTATTCCTTCTGACGAACAAAAGAATATTATTATCAACTTCTTTAAACAAGAGTTTAATAGTGTTTTATCTCAAGATAAAAATAAGAAGGTCATTTTAAACTCATTGTGGACCTTTAATGAAAAAGATATGTATGCACGTAAACGTACAAAAGATAGATCATTTAGTTATGAATTCAATCGGATGCCGAAAGCACTACAAGATGAACTGGATAGAATGATCCAAATTGTTATGCGCAAGCATTTTCAAGAATAATAATTGACATAAATTTTAATATAGATGTAATTAATAATTATTAAGACACTATTTTAATAACATAGAGTTATATTTATTATCTAATACGTTTAGAGTAAAGGTTAAATATGCGGGGAAATACCCAAAGTCGGATAGTGAATCCAAACTTATCCTATTATTAAATGAATATAAATTTTCATTCTCAAGATAATGATTAGGCTGAGATTATATTATTAGTCAGGAGTTAATTGCTGATTTAATGAAATTTATATAATAAGAAGATAATACGGCGTATCATTGATTTTAAAGGATTAGGAGTCTATGCTAGAGCAAGTTCTATTTTTCAGGAAATGGTTTTCAGCACGATGTACAGGTCGTGGTTGCTGAGTGCTATAGATCAATAAACGTATTCTGAATGACTATGATAATTGTTTGTTTTTTAACGAAAATATGTTTATGTGTCTACATCAATCCTATACTATCATTATGACTAGCAAAGGCGTTTAATACTAAATGAGTCTGTAGTTCCGCTAACTGACCTCTACAGCCTTAGTCTATGAAGAATAGATATCAACAAGTAGGTATGGAAACATATATAGTTAAACTCACTCATCTTTTAAAGCTACTTTTAGAAAACAAGTTGATTAAATGTCATTAACTGACACAACGCAATATATAAAGGCTAAGGGGTTTAGATATCGTATATCAACGTTAATTAAACGAATTAACTATAATGATATAGTTCAATATTTTTTTGATACAATAACCTTATAAAAGCACTCCATCAGTTGCTTTTATATCTAATATATCCCCATTTGCCGGATTGATAATATGCCATCCGCCAATCCGGCCTTTTTATCTCGAATTTAACTGTCTTGCGTTCTTGCGTTGAAATTTTATAAATATTTAAATCATAGATTATTTACTATCTGTCGGTGCTTATTTTAAAAAATATCTATACCCACGTTGAATTACAGCAAGCTTTCTCTTAATAAATAATCATTTGCAGAAAATTTCTAATTACATAGATATCATTAAAAATTTTATTGTAAGTATAGCCCTTATTTAAGTGATTTTTTTTGTTTAAGAGGGAGGAGGGATTCCTATCTGGTTGATTAGGTAAAGGAGAAGGATACACACCACGAATTTTTTCTATGTGTTTTTTAAACCAGCTAACTATTAACCATTTTGCTCGCTTTTTAATAGATTGCGCATATATGAGAAGTTCGTTTATGTTCTATATATCAACATATTTTAAACAAGGATAAGAGATGCTGGATTTAATTATCTATTTCTATATAATTATCTCTGATCCTAGAAGTGAACTGTGACTTATCATATAGAAATATATGATTTTCGGCTTGATGCTCCCTGTCCGCATCAAGCCTTTTTTTAATCTAACTAAGAGCTCTCTATGAGTTAATGATAAAATTCCAGATAAAAAAAGTATTTATCATCATGCTATAAAAAAGTTGATATGTTATTGTTTAATCCCTAATCATGTGGTTTAGAGACAGAGTGTATTATTAAAATAAAAATGTAAATATCCTTCTTACTATTCTTAACTCGCCCCGTCTTTCTTATATAAAAGATAGTATTTATCATCAACATTAATTCTTGTAGATGAATATGTCATCATTACAATCGCTTTATACCACATAAATAGGCTCAAAAAAAAGAGCGCAATTAGAAATAATAAAGTAAATTTATTCATGCTTAGATGTTTATATATATGGCTTATATGTAATATACATTATCTATATTAAACGTTATTTATATGGGGTGGATAATAAAGAGTAAGTGTGTTGTTTTGCTGTTAATTTATTGTTTGTGTGGAGGGTGGGCAGGGAATAAAATAAACGTTAAACTATAATCATTTATCTTAGTGTTAATTTATTCTGCTTCTATACGTAACCTTGTGACTTACAGTCAAAGAAACGGAATTGACCCTAGTCAACGCTTCTTGTTACCCTCAGTTAAGTTTTATGATATACATCATATTTTTCAATAAGTTGACTTGAGTTATCGGTTTTTATTTGTATTTTATGATGTGAGTTATTTTGAAGTTTATAATTGGAAAGGATGCAATTTATGTATAAGACGATATTAATTCCGATTGATCTTGATGAAGATATATTAACCCTACTTGCGGCTAAACATGTTGAAGAGATAGCTGAACAGAATGATGCAAAATTACATTTTGTTTCTGTGATACCGCCTTATCAGTATGCAGCTACGTTGAGCTTTGCCTATACGATGGATGCACTCAATGAGAATAAAGTAAGGGATATTGCTTTATCTACTCTCAAGCGTATTGTTGCTAAATTTAAATTACCTCATGATAGAATCAATTATCATATTGTTTCAGGTGGGGCGCCGAAAGATCAAATTCTAAGGCTAGCAGATAACATTAATGTAGATTTAATTATTATTGGTTCAAATCGCCCAAGTATTTCAACCTATCTAATTGGTTCTAATGCTGCGGCAATTGTGCGCCACGCAAAGTGTTCAGTGCTTGTTGTGCGCGAGTCAGTTTTTTCAGGTCCCTCATCTTATGATAAATTAGGATAAAATTAAGTTATCAACTTCTTTACTATCACTTTAAGATAAAAGTTTATAACTTTAGCATAGTTAGGTAAAACTTTATTATTATGAATGTCGCGACTATGGATAACCGCTATCATATTTAAAAATTAAATAAATAATAAACACGATTAGATTTAGCTACAATTTATTTTTTTTGATGATAGAATGAAAGCTCCTCAAGAAGTAAAATCAGTTTGATATGTGATAGTGTTTTTTGCGACTTAACATTTATACATCCGTGTTAAGTCGCGTTTTTTTATATCGCGGGTAGCATATATGGATGGAGGACTTTTTATATTAAAAGTCTGTTACACCCCGTATACATATAACTAGATGGTAAGGCTAGCAAGTTTTTTTTAAACATTAAATCACCGTTATTATTTATGTAGAAGCCATTTTATTGAAGTAGCCTTATTTAAACTCATGGCGTAGTAGCTCGCTATGCTGGTTAATACTTACGGCCTCTTGCCTGATGAAATGATCTGGATAGCCACTTATTTTAATAGGATTACCTGGAACCCTAATATCTCCAGCCTTAATTATCATTTTTCTCGCTTGGATTTGTGGAATTTGAGCAGCTTCTGTTAGGCTTAATACAGGTGCAAATGGCGCTCCAGATGAATTAGCTTTCTCGAGCCAATATTCTGCTGATTGACTTTTTAGTATTTTCTCAATCATACTTTTCAAGTCATTCTTGTGTTTTGATCTAAGTTCTTCGTTAATAAATCGTTTGTCATTTATCCATTCATTTTTTCCTAATGATTTACATAGTGATATAAATAGATCATTATTACCACTGAACATTATTATTGGCTTGTCTTTAGTCTCAAATATATCGAATTTGTCTATAACAGGAGAAATTTTATTGAAGTGTGATGATGGGGTTTGTGAGGCAATATAAGATATTATCCCGATGCTAAGTAAGCTAAAAAATGAATCGAATATTGCAATATCTACATGTGCTCCTTGCCCATTTTTATCTCGAGCATATAGAGCGCTTACAATACCGCTAAATATATAAAGCCCAGAACATAGGTCGGATAGTAAAGCACAAGAACATACATTATAACTATTAGAGATTCCATTTTCCAGCATGAAACCGCTTAAGGCTCGAATAATAATGTTGTATACTGAATCATTTCTTAATTGACTAGTATGACCAAATAAAGAGGAAGATGCATAAATAATTTTTGGGTTAATTTTATGTAGTTTCTCTAACGTTAGACCTAGTTTATGTATTATATCCGATTGGTGGTTATCGACTAATACATCGGCTTGTTTAACCATATTAATAAAAATATTATAATCTTTATTATTATTTAAGTTGAGTTTAATGCTCTCTTTTCCGTGATTAATAAAGGCGTAGCTTACTGACTGCCCTCCTACAAATGGCCCGTAAGTGCGGGATTCATCACCATGCGGACTTTGCTCTATCTTAATAACTCTAGCTCCTAGATCACAAAGCATTTGTGTTCCAAATGGGCCATCTATTCCATGAGAAAAATCAATTACAAGTATTCCAGAGAAAGGACCTGTATTGACGGAGTTTTCCATTTTTTTAAACCTGAAAAGTTGAAATCATGTTTAGCAGTTCTACTTTTTACAATTATTTTCACTTAACTAATGTTAACAATAATGATTTATTTGAGCATGTTTGATGAAAAGTAGCTATATACTCTGAATATTATGCATGATAGTTATCAGTCATGTCTTCTATCTTATTATAAATTAGTTAATCAGTATATAAGATGGCTTTTCTGCTAAGGTAAGTATTATCCTACTTTTGTGCTCTTCTCTATCTCCATTAATATGGCTATGACGAGAATCGCTTACATCAGTAAGATATAAATTACAGTTTTCTTACGGTTTGGTGTTTTGTTAGTAAAATACACACTTCTTTATATGTGTAACTTTGTTTAGGTGTTATGGTTTAAGCTAAAGTATTTTAAATAATAGATAATCCTTAACTAACTATCTTGCACTTAAACCAAAATGATAATAAGTTATATGTGTCCATGTAGAGGGACACCCTATTGACTTAGTTTTTACCCCACAAGCCAACCTCTGTGGGGTCTTTTTTTAATGATATGGACATAGATACTTTTCAATCAATGTCTGGGTTTCTACTATTGCAGAGATTTTTACGATGAATTTTTCGGATCTTTATCTTCCTAATTAGGTAGGAGTATCTATAATATCCCCATGGTTTCATACAATGGTCTGAAATTCATCATAATAAAATGTTTAAATTTATAAAGATGAACTTTTCTTATTATTTATAAGGAGTGGATTTGAGTTTTATCTTAAAAGAATTGATATTATAGATGTTTATATCTTATGAAAAATAGCAATAAACCAATGTGTAGGAGTTTTAAAATCAAATGATATTCCGTCATAGTACTGATATGTTAGTTATTAGTTAATGCTATATATGGTGCTATGAATAAACCTCTCCTAATAAATTTCTTAATTAAATAAAATCTAAAAATTTAATATATCATCTTGATTAATTGTAGGTTTTCCTGTCTAGAACCCAATGAGAAATGAGAAAATATAAACCAAACCTTTGTCGTTAGCTTGTTGAGTTAGCGATCTAATTTATTATCTTTATATATAAGGAGGTGTTGAGTGACAAAAAATATCACATCAGTACATGTAGATCAGGATTCACTTAATGCATATATTTCTTCGATAAAAACATATCCTATATTAAGTGAGGTAGAGGAAAGTGAATTAACTAGTAAGATGTATTATTTAGGTGACTCTAACTCCGCTAAATTACTTCTACTATCACATCTTCGTTTTGTCGTTCATATCGCACAAAAATATAAGGGTTATAACATACCTATCATAGATCTAATCCAAGAGGGAAATTTGGGCCTTATGAAGGCTCTTGAGAAGTTTAATCCAGAAATAGGTGTTAGATTTGTTTCATTTGCCATTCATTGGATAAGAGCAGCAATTCATGAGTATGTTCTTTGTAACTGGGGAGTAGTGAAAGTAGCCACCACAAAATCTCAGAAAAAATTATTTTTTAATTTAAGGAAAAATAAAACTTCTCTTGCGTGGCTGACTAATAAAGAAATAAATATGATAGCCAGAAAATTAAATGTCAGTAAAGAGGAGGTTGTTGAAATGGAGAAGAGGTTTGCTGCAAATGATATGGCTTTTGATATAAATAGCGATGAAGTTAATTCTTGTTTGTTTTCTTTTAATTTTACCTCATCGGATTTCTCTCTTGATATAGAAAGTGAGGATTGGGACTCTCATGTTTATGAAAAATTAAAAATAGCTATAGATAGTTTAGATAAACGAGCCAAGAATATTATCTATTCTCGATGGTTAAATGAGGATAAACGCACCCTGCAGGATTTGGCTAATGAATATAATGTTTCATCTGAGAGGATCCGACAACTTGAGAATAATGCTATGAAAAAACTTAGAGCGGCATTAGATTATTGAAATATAGGTTTTTTTGTTTTTTAGGTTTGATATGTTGTGTGCTAACGGCTTGAGTGAGGATTATTATTTTTTAGTGTTTTTATGGTTAGGAAGTTGGATCCGTTTTTTCCCTGGTTCTGTCGCATTAAGAAGTGGTCAGGTAACATGCCGTTTTTTCACAATGCTGCCTGACTACGTATCTAATCCAAAAATCCTTTAAACGCCTGCATTATCCCATCGACGTTATTGCTCAGTGTGTCCGCTGGTATCTAGCTTACTCATTGAGCCTGCGTGAGCTCGAGGAGATAATGGCAGAGCGCGGCATTATCGTTGACCATTCCACACTTCACCGCAGGGTTATCCGCCTAGTGCCCCTACTAGATAAGGCTTTTCGTCTACACAAGCGCGCGGTAGATACAGCCGATCAAACCGTCGACTTCTTGCTGAGGGCCAAGCGGGATGCTGCAGCGGCTTGGCGCTTTTTTCGCAAGGCTATTCATCATCACGGTGAGCCCGAGGTGGTGACTATCGATAAAAGTTTTGCGAATACTGTGGCCCTGACCACACTCAATGCCAACAAACCAGAAGAAGAAAGGATAACCATCAGACAGAGCAAGTACCTGAACAATCTGGTTGAGCAGGATCATCGAAATATCAAACGAAGGAGCCGAGCTATGTTGGGATCCAAATCGTTTTGGCGAGCGCAGACAATCCTGACAGGAATAAAACTGATACATATGATACGAAAGGGCAATATACGCATCCGCCAAGTCAGGGCTTATCATCCACTGACTCATTTTATTTGTTGTGTTGCGTTGTGTTTCCATACAGCCTATTGCCTATTGCCTATTGCTGTTCTTCTTCCTCTCCATCTTCTTCATCTTCTCCTGAATATACATCTTTCTGCTGTAGTGCTTTTTCTCTTTACCTCTTAAAAATCCAAACAACAGCCTATGGGGCACCGAGGGCGTGTGCTGTTCCGGCCCAAGATGACTGACACAACTAGTCGCGCCCTGACTGCGGGCACGCCAAGTTTTACGCAGCCACTCGACGTGTCTGCGCCCATGCGGGGTAGAGCCGCTGCTGTAAGGTCAACAGCA
>Ga0308156_1000943_pt1 | contig 41938 bp, 31 predicted proteins | sample PhyAR2_FD_201041 | JGI IMG/M metagenome (GOLD analysis project Ga0308156, IMG submission 201041) | Phyllosphere microbial communities from UC Gill Tract Community Farm, Albany, California, United States - DLSL A.R2 | ecosystem: Host-associated > Plants > Phyllosphere > Unclassified | place: USA... | reverse complement strand
GACCAGAAATAGATGAAAAGTCGATCTTTTAGATCGCTAGTTGCCATTTTGTCGGATAAATCGACTGTTCAAAAAAAGAGTAAGAAACGTGATTTACATCACAATATGAGCGGCATGACTGTTACAACACATTGTTGTGAATGGATATATTTTCAATGGTTAATATTCACATACAGAAAGTATGGCTTTTATTAGGGGGGATTTAAGCGCAGGATAGGTGGGCGTTGACGTCACCGCGTCGGGTGGCCTAACGGGTAAAATGAAGAAATAATGACACCAAATCAGATCTTCAAGATCCATTGGTTGCAAGACAACGAAAATACGGTAAGATTTACGCACTCTACGCTGAATTTTAGGCTAATTTGCCCTTAAACTGCGCGGAAATTGGATTTAAACGGGGATCGGTTATCGACCGGACTTCGTGATGGGATAGGGCATATCCTTAAATGCCCAGGGAAAGAGGCTCAAAACACCGGGCCTTGAATGCAAAAATCCCCCGAAATCTGTTATCAACTTGGCGGAAGACTCAGATATCAGGGGATCACAAAGCAGGCGCTGGCCTGTGAGAGATTATAACGCATGCAAATCAGAAAACAATACCCGAAGACCGCCATAAGTGTCGGCGGGCGTGAATAATGTAAGTCCATTCGAAAATCGCAAAGAAGATAGACGCCATCGGGGAGAGCATTCCACGGTGTGCAAATGTCCTTCCCCGCTTTATGTGCGGCCTGCGCACTATAAACCTTTAAGCAAACAACACGGTCGCGCTCTGCGTAACCTGATGAGCCGGGATAAAACCACCGGTGAATGGGTGATACGACGTCGTGTGTCTGCTGACCCTCTATTTACTTTTCTTCGTCCTTTCTGCGACCGTAAGCGTGCGTTTCGTGAAGTCCGTCGACGTCTGCTGGATGCACTTTTTGTGCTATTGATAAACAAAGTCGACTTGGCCACGGGCATTGTGACCATCAATATCACGAGCTTGGCCGAGGAACTGAGCCCGCATGATGATAACGGTGATGTCATAGCGGAAAAAGCGGTGACCACCTCGCGCGTCTCTCGTCTTATCGCTGAGTTGGCTAAGTTCAACGTTATTCTCTCGCCCGAAACCGAATGGGATTTTGTGAACGAGAGCCGTTTCCCCAAACACATTATCATCACGGATATTGGCTGGCAGCTGACGGGCGTCGACATGGATGAGCTGCGCGCCGAGCGTGACGAACGTCTACGGGCTATCAAGGACGGCGTCTTGCAGTCGGGGGAGTTTCTGACGGTCAGGGAAGCGCGTAAGCGCTGGTATGAACGCTGCCGCCAACAAACTATCCTCAGTCGCCGTACACGTGCGATTGAGGGGAAACAGCGCCGTCAGTTGGAAGACCTGCCGTTTGATGAACGCAAACGCCAAGTCGCAGAGCAGATATTCCGCTCAATGAAAGGTCAGACACAGAACCTGACACCACAGCAATTCGAGAAAATGGTCTGGACGAAGCTTTACCAACTGGAGCTGGTGAACCTCCAGCCTCCGGGGTCGCCACCGCCACATTAACCCTGCCTACTTTTAAACCATCCGCTTCCTGCGGAGGCTTCGCTACACCTACTGTTTATTTCTGGTGAAAAAAACAACACTCGCTGTCACTAAAAGGCGGCATCGGTTATCAAACCGTGTCGACAAAGCCAGTCTTATCATTTTATCCACACTTATCTGCAAATAGTCAGAGAGGGTTACTTGCAACTGACCAAAAGAAACCTGCAATTTATTCAGGGTTTCACCCTTACCTATTCTCTTTAATAAATACGTTATTATTCGCTGGATAAAATTTGTGGATAACGGTAATAAAGTAAAAACACAATAATGCCTTCGCTTGCTACGGCAATTCCGTGCCACTCATAAGTTGATTAAGTACCTCCCATCGCTATGCGACGGGCCCCATATAAATCACTTTAGTTACAACACTCTCAACATCCACACAGCAATCCATTCATATCGGCAGCCACAGAGCGAAACCTATCCCACTGCAAAGCGGCTCGCCCCCGGCCCAAAGGGCCGGAAATGAGTCGCTTTATAAGTGGATGTTGTAACTAGAGGATTTGTGTTGCTGTAAGTGATGTAGCGGATTGTTTCAGATACATGCTCGTAAGCGGCTCTACGCCCCGCTAACGCGGAGATACACCCCGACTGCGGCAAAGCCTTGTCGTGGTCACTCCGACCGCAGAATGAAACTTCTACATCGCTTTAAGTGGGTTTAGCTTAGCAGGGGTGGGATGAGGATTGGTGAAACCTATCAAAACAGGGCGGCTACGCCGCGTCACCGGCGCCATTTAACGTTAGTGTCATATTCAACAATGGCTGGCGCCTCCATGCCGCAAAGCGGCATTCAAAAACCGGCTGCGCACTGCTCGCCAGCCGGTATCGTTTATTATTATCCGAACTGCGCGATAAAATAGTTTAACTTTTAGAATCTAACAGACAGCAGTTGATTTTTAATAGTGATAATCAAGAGGCTTATTTTGAACAGAAAACAATTCATTCAACATTGCGGAGCTACCTGCCGGAATTGGACGTGGAGTTGGTCGTTCATCAATCACGATGAGCAACGCGTCATTTTTGGAGTGTGGGAAACAGAGCGAGAAAAGGAACGGGCAGTTATTCTACGTGAAGAGTGGGCGTATAATCACAGAAACAAAAAGCTACCCGGTTATACCCAGCTATTGAACATATTCGCGACATTCTTGAAGGATATGAGCTATTCACATTTAACATGACCCAAACCCCGATAACCCTGACATAGCTGTTATTAAAGACTTCGAACGTCACCTTAATCACCGCTTTTTGAGAAAAGAAGGCACGGTCTGGTATGCCGATTTTTCCGCGAATCCTTTTCCTGAAGAACTCCCCACTGTTGGTGATTACATCGAAGGTGCAAAAAAGACGATTACCGTCAATGCCTACGAGCGAGATCCTGAAGCGCGTCGCGCATGTATCAGGCATTATAGCTTCGTGTGTCAGTGCTGTGGATTTGATTTTTGAAAAAACCTATGGCGAACTAGGAAAGAATTTTATTCACGTGCATCATATCCGCCCGCTGAGAACGTTAGGTGAAGGATACTGCATAAATCCTGTCACTAATCTGATCCCGTTGTGCCCGAACTGCCATGCCATGATTCATCGAGGCAATGAGGTGAGACCTTTGCCTGTGGATGACCTCCGTAAGATGCTCCGCAATTAGGAGATAAGGGAGAAGCTGCCAAAATATTGCCAGCAGAATATAAGGAAAAGAGAAAACAATGGCATTGACAGAAAAATCGTGCCATTTGGCATGGTGTGCACTGGTAGCACTTGCGCTGGCCAGACAGGGAGTATAGATAAGAGACAATTAGTGACGGATTTGCGCCAAATCGTCTTCAGAAAGGCCGGCCATTTTCATGACCGTAGTGCGGTCGATACCGTTCAGGAGCATAGTACGGGCCACTTCGATTTTGCCTTTTTCGATACCACGTTGTTCGCCGAGTTGAAGACCTTCTGTTCGGCCTTCCACACGACCTTTTTCGATGCCCTTCTCGATACCTTTCTGTTCAAGCTGTTGTGCGATGGTCATGAGTGCGTCTCCGTGTTGCGGCACACACTGTGCCAGTTCGCGAACAAAGGCTTCCGAGTCTGCAGACTCGCCGGCCTGTAATAAATAGTGTATCAGCGCCATCACCTGCGGTGAAGAGAGATAATCAGCCATTAACAATGTCGCCAACCTGTCCGTCAGGGTAGCAATTATACATCTCAGCCCTTAAGCATGAGTAATGAGGCTGATACCAGCTATGACCGTCAGTCACCAGCAGAATTTGTCCGCCTTCGTGGTGAATATGCCAGTTATTCCGGCATCCCGATTCAAACACCACATTGCCAATAGTGACACCTATTGTGGACAGCATATTCAGATAGCTCGTCCCCTGAAAATACTGCGCATAGGCCTCATTTTTTGGCCATTTCTGAAAAAAACCTTTACCATCAAAGGTTTTTCTCATCATTATCTCCTGTTCATTCAGATAGCATTGAGAGTTTGTCGAGCACCGGCTGCCATTTTCGGGTCACACGCAGCACCCAGAATGTCAGTAAAGTGTTGTAGTTGTGCCAGGGTCAGACCGGTATTCAGGCTGATGGTGTAATGGCTGCGGAGCTGATTTTCCACTCCTGGCATCGCCGCCAGTGCCGAAATCGTCGCCAGTTCGCGGGTTTGCCAGTCCAGAACATCGCGCTGAAAGATATCACCAAACAGGTGTGATTTAAGAAACTGGTCAATAGCTGGCGCAAAATCAAACAATGCGCCGGTCACCGGCTGACCGACCAATCGGGTCTGATTTTCGCTACCGACATCAAGGCTGTTCCAGTGGGTCGGAAGCGGTGATGCTGTCTGGCCTGTTTCATCTTCTGTTCCACTCTGACGGCGGGTTTCGACAACGGACATCAGTGTGGCCAGTGCATTCAGGCTACGGGGAAAGCCGCAATAAGCATACAGCTGAATCAGAATCTCCTTGATTTCGTTAATAGTCAGGCCGTTGTTCAGGCCTTTATGCAACGCCGTTTCCAGACCAAATATCTCTCCGGCGGCGGTCAGTGCCGCGATGGGGACGACGGCCTGTTGCCGCTCGTTAAGCAAATCTGGCATGATGAAATCTCCTGTTTTATTAGTGGTACTCGTCGTCACTCGCTCTGAAAGTATCAGTTCAGATACCCTTCAGCGAGCACGCTTTACAGTCAGTGCCAGCATGGCTCCGACGGTGGTAAACAGACCAATTATCCAGCTCATGGCCCAGGGCGTGTTATCGATGAATAGTGCCAGTAATCCAGTAGAAACAATGCCGCTACCGTACTGCAGCGCACCAATCAACGCCGAGGCAGAACCAGCAATTTTTGGAACCTGATCCAGAGCGGCGGACGTTAATGTTACTGCAATCACACCATTCATTGAGAACGTGATAAACATCATGATTGCCTGAAAGACGATGCCACCTGCTTTCAATCCAGCTGCTAGCGTCAGTAGAAGCGCCTCGATGGCAGCAATACTTAATGAGTTTTTCAGTAACATATCCAGTGAGTAATGCTGGACCAATTTGCGGTTCACCGTGCTGAGTAACATGACTCCGACAATATTGACGGCAAATAACCAGCCATAATGCTGAGGAGAAACACCGTAATAGCTGATGTAGATCAGTGGAGAACCGGCAATAAAGGCATATACCGCCACGTAATAAGATGTCAGGCTCAGCGTATAGCGCATAAAACGCCTGTTTCTCAATAATAAGAAATAGTTACTGAACACCCCTTGGAGCGTGGTACGAATACGGCGTTCTTCAGGCAGTGTTTCCGGTAGCGTCAGTAATGCCAGTAATATCACGGCGCCTGTCGCGGACAGTAACCAGAAAATCACAGACCAGGTACTGAATTTGATGATCAGGCCGCCTAACAGCGGACCACCAATAGGGGCTATTGCCATAATAATCATTAGCGTAGAAAGCGTTTTAGCAGCGCGCGAGCGACTGAATAAATCTCTGATCATCGCGCGGGTCAGCATGGGGCCGGTGCAGGCTCCCAGAGCCTGAAAGACACGCAAGAACACCATCTGCATTATGGTAGTGGACATGGCGCAACCGACAGATCCAACAATAAACAGAAGCATCCCGATAAACAGAGGAACTTTTCGGCCTAGGTGGTCGCTAAGTGGGCCCCAGACCAGTTGGGCAAGGGTAAAACTGATTAAAAATCCGGTGATGATAAGTTCGGCATCACCATGGAGTTCCTTGGCCATCAATTGCATCGCCGGCAAGTAAATGTCGGTTGACAGCGACCTCAGCGCCATCAGGGCACTGAGCAGGATAATAAATCCTGCTCCTGCGAAGCCGGACTGATGAAGCATAACGGTATTGTCAGGCATAATGGGGAAGTCATTTAATGATTAATCATAATGACCATTTATATTAATCTGCCTAACCTTATTTACCCTTCTGTTGCTTCCCACGCGAATACGTCAATCACCATACTCGTCTTAGCCCAAACGTGGACAGCAAGCAGTGTACTTATAATTCATCGGATAATTCATTGGGAAACATCAATTAACAGTAGGCCTTATTCATGAAGTTCATAACACTTTGTTGCAGCATTTTCCTTATTTTGACTTCGCATAAAAGCCAGTTTACAGTACAATGCCTGATTATTCGGCACTTGCAGTTTGATCATCACACTGCGCTTGTACGAACTCACCGTTTTAGGGCTAAGACCCATTTGAAACGCTGTCTGCACGGTATTTTTCCCCCGAATTAAATAATTGAGGACCTCTCTTTCTCGCAAAGTAAATAACGGTTTAACCTTGATTTTTGTAGGTACGAAGGGCGTTAGAAATGCTTGAAGAAGGGCGTCGCGCATTTGAAATACAGGAAGACTAATATCAATAAAAGCAATTATCTTAAGCGTCGTATTTCCCGCCAGCAATACATGTGCCTGAGCATTACCGATAACAATATACGCCCCCTCTGGGTCGAGTCGCTGATAGTATTTCATTGTCGCCGATAACGTCATGCGAGAAAACACGACAATCGTTATCGGAGAATGAGATGGGTTGTAAGTTTTTCTCATTATCCCTCTAAGAATCGCCGTAATCCCTAATTCAGCAAATGCATCTTGGCTTAATACCTTAATAAAGTTTGTCATTATCTAATTTCCCTTTTTAACACTTACACCGATAATTGTAATTGGATACTACTGTCTTTTTAAATAGTATGTATATGCAACGAATACTCTGATTAAAATTGACTATGACTTCCTGACTTAATTAGGTCATTGTAAAATTAAGTAGGCATAATAATGTGTATTATCAAATAGTATAAACAGAACACCACTGAAATAAGTTGTTTAAAAAACGCCTGCCGCTGACTAAAATATAAGTCATAAAAATAAATGCATCATATTTAAGTAACTCATTGAACGGTACAAGTCACATTGGCACTACAAGCATACATACCCACCGTGGGACGATCGCATTTGAGTTTTGCAATAACCGTATCATTAATAACCAGTGGTGGTGCGGAAGTTGAACTTTGTAACGACTTAGTCGCATCCGTCGTGATGACCTTCCCGTTACTCTCGGTAAAAGAAAACTCCTGATGGAAGTTCCCCAAACGTCAGAGTACGTGATGCCAAATAAGTTAGGCCGTTCAAATATCCATAGAATAACGGCATCATCACAGAATACAGGCTATTTCAGCAACCATTCGATAGCTATTTTTTGATGTACGGTATTTCTCACGTATTCAACAAGAAACAAGTCATCTGTTATAATGTAAGTCATAATTATTTTCCTACCCACGAAATAAGGCTCTGAATAGATAATTCACAACCTTCATATTAATAATAGTTAATAGTTAATAGTCAATGTCACTTTCCTGTCAGCACGCCCCGGTGTAACTAAGAATCTGTCTGAATATACCTGGCCTGTATAGATAATGAAAATGAAGTGCTGCCGTTTATTGAAACCCGCCTCTTGGATGACTCCTGCCCCTGATTCATATCCTAGCTGAATTATTCGTTTCGGTAACGACCATAATACCCCTGGTTGCAAGGATAACCTTATTCACGGGCTAAGTGTCACAGTAAGGCTATTGGCATCGCGGGAAGGTGCGGCAACACTACTTCCATTAGTTTATCCCGTGACGGTATTCGTTGAGTAGTAACTGCTAAATTTGGGACAGTTCCGTAACACAATGAGCCGGGACTCAGCAGGTGCACGCAATCTGGCGGGAATGCTGACCCAGAACAACGTTCCGATGACTCGTTACCACACCGGGCGTCTGATGAAATATCTGAACCTGAGCAGTTGTCAGCCCGGAAAAAATCAGTACAAAAAAGCCATCTACCTGCCGAGTCTGATTGAGCGTCAGTTCGCTGTACCGGAGCCAGACCGAGTCTGATATAGTGGCCAACTAAATTTGGCCACACCTTTTGACTATACACGCAACAACCGATTCCAAAAATTTAACGTCAGACTCAACTTATACCACTTTTTTCTTAACCAATACTTTGTATACAGTGCGATCGTTAAACACAGAATAGTATATTTAACCTTCTCAATTCGAATCACTGATATGTTAACGTCACCGTCGTCACTGCCTTGACTTCACCGCCCTGAATATCAGCACCACCGTTGTAATAGTAGTGGGCCTCATAAGGAAGCACTTCATTCAATCCTGCCATATCAATAACTTTGTTTTTCTCAGCAAATTTTACCGGCGAGTTATTATAAATCAACTGGATACCTACATCCTGATTTCCATCAGCGCTATTAGCCAGAACATCATTTTTTCCTGACATAGTGTTACCATCAAATTGTATACTAACCGTTGTATCCTGCTTGCAGGTGAGGTTGAGATTAAAAGGTACAGGTTCTGCATAAACCCCGGCGCCATTATCTACCAAGTTTTTTTTCATAACAGGTGGTAATGTTATTGTCTGATTAGCATTGTTGAGGGTGCATGAATAAGTTGGTATATCCAATTTATTTCTTAAAACAAATATCCATGTATACGTTTTACCCCAACTGTTAACACTAGAACCTGAAAATATTCCTCGCTGAGTCATGGCAAGACGTAATATTTCCTGACCTGCGGGGATAGAAGTACCGGATGTTTGGACCGCGCTTATTTTTTCCATACCAACTTGAACGCTTATTGGTCTGGTAATAGTTCCAATATTGTAAGCACAATTTGAATCAGGCCATGCGCATGCATTTGGCCCGGAGGATGAGATGGATAGAAAAGAGGTTTTCCCTGAACCATTTATCAAAAATCCTTGATACCCCATTGTAGTCATCACGGACGAAAGCGTTGCATTAGTTACTTTTAGGGCGTCAAAATAAGGAGACCCAGTGTTTCCATTACATGTAGAATATGTACTCATATCTGACAGAATGATTTCGCTACCGGTTTTATCTAAACTAGCATCAACCTGAATGGTAGCGGAATCGGTAACGTTATTACCATTAATAGTGCAATAAAAAGCAAACGCACCTTGTGAAAAAAAGCTTAAAAGCAATGCTGTCGTAATTTTTAATATTATTAAAAAGCAAAGTTTCGACATTTTTATACCTATATTTTATCAAAGTGAAAAATTGTCTATCATAATAGTATGAATACTTACATAGTTTTATTTCATTCACTTCACAAACATCGAACTGACAGATTAAGTATTCCGGTTAGTAACTTGTTTTTTTCAACCTGATATTGTGCCCGACATTGTTGTTCAGGCTCTTTTCCCCAGAGAACGTTCAGTTTTCCGCTGTCCCGCAGCCCGGTGAGATATACCTGTCCCTTGTCTCCTACAATAAACTCTTGTTCTGTATCATTGTCTATCCGGGTGACCATCGCTCCGAACGGGACAGGCTGACCATTTCCGCGGGTGAGTGTCATCAGGGCTCGCATACCAATACTGGTTTTATAGTTTGCCTTCACTACTGCCCCCCGAGTTGGGATAACTGTCTGTGTGGCCATTAATACATCAGTATCATCCCCCATTGTCTCTGTATCGAGCGACACTGTGTTACGCCGGTAAGGGCTGCTGTATGGCACCACTGTATAGCCTCTAAAATCTGTTTTCACCCCAGACCCGCTATTCACCGATACACCTCCAGCACCTGGTGCTTCTACCAGAATCATCGTCTCACCCAGCGGCTGAGATAAGGTTACCCCCTGACTGTGTGCAATAATCCCTCCTTGCAATCCGTAGTTAAGGCGGCGGTTATACTTATCGTAGCTGTATCCCCCAACAACTTCACCATAGGTTGCCCGCCAGTCCGCATTCACACTGCCGCTGTTTCCCTCCCCCCGAGTACCGTAGCCTTCCTGTAAGCTCCAGCTCAGATTATTATTATCCAGCGCATTTCCGTTCAGACTCATGCTGTGAGTGGTATTTCCTCTTTTACTGCTGTTGAGCATATAGCTGGCATACAGTGATCGGCTGCGGTTTTCTCCGAACAGTACATCCAGCGGTGCGCTGATATTAAAGGAAAACAGCTGGTCATTTCCTCCGGAATTAGGTCCCCCTGAATTAGGTTCCCCTGAACCAAACTGACCTGAGTTCCTGCTGTAGGTATAACTCAGCCCAAAGCTAATATTATTCCAGGAGCTGTTATAACTGGCCCCGTACGACTCCATCCGCCGGCTACTGTTCCAGTAATCTTCACGGATGCCCGTGAGCGATACGCTACCAACGGACTGACCCAGACTCTGCGTCATGGTCAGTTCAGCGCGGTTACGCCGCCGTTCCTGATTCAGATAAAAGTTACTGTCCCGCCAGGTATCCATCACCTCCTGCATTCCCCAAAATCCGGACGTAGCATAGCGGTAGCCGGCTATCGTAAAGTCGGTTCCTGAGCTGAGAAAGTTTTTGCTGTAGCGCGCACGTAGAGATCGTCCGCTTTCTTTTTCACGGTCCTTTCTCTCTGACCAGGCCTGCGTAACATCGACCGACAAGGCACCCAACTCTCCGAGGTTTTTCCCCAGCCCGGCAGCCACAGACCGGTATTTGCCAGAGGCCTGGCCACCACCAAATATGGTTACTCCCGCCGGTAGGCCATAAATGAGCGTTCCCTGTGAGAAGGGCGTTTTTTCAACCCGGCTGTCATAAGATCGATAAACACCGCTGGTCACGCTGTACTTCAGCCGGCCTTCACGCTGGAGCACCGGTAGTGAAGCGAAAGGTATTGTCAGCTTTTGTTCGCTACCGTCTGACTCTTTTATGGTAACCTGCAAATCGCCGGAGCCACCGGTCGGATACATGTCAGTGATTTCAAAACTCCCTGGTGAAACATAGGTCTGGTAGATGACATATCCGTTTTGGCGCACTGTTACTTCGGCATTCGTACGTGCTATACCCCTTACTACAGGCGCATAACCACGCAGGCTTTCCGGCTGCATCTCATCATCAGAGGAAAGCTGAGCGCCACGAAATGGAATACTGTCAAAAATATCTGATGGGCTTGAACTGTCCCCCACAAGAAACTGACTCTTAAGGGTCTGAATATCACGCTGCAGATAAGTATAAATGGTGTCCCATTTCTCTTGTGTCTCCCCATCCTGCTGGTCTGTACGTGACCACGTAGTGTAGTTTCGCAAGCGCCAGGGACCAATATTTATGCCCGGACGCAGGTTAGCAAACTGATTATTATTGTCCCGACCCTGGCTGTTTCTTGCTTTATTACTAGAGCCACTAAGACTGTAATTAAGCAGGGCCGCTGTTATTCCTTCATCCCATAATGCCGGATCGACCCAGCCACGGGCAGAATTGCTCACAGCAGATTGCGGAAAGCTCAGTAAAAGCTGCTGCTTATCAAAACGAAAATCACTATAAGCCTGAGGAATAGCGCTGATATAAGCACACGACTGATCCTTATGAGCAATCTCAGGATATTTCCCGATGAGAACTCCCCATTTTTCTAGGTCTGTGACTGAAATACAGGGCAACAGATGCTCATCTCCATCCTGATTTTTTTCCAGATAGAATTTAACCATTCTAGTATCGACATGCTGGTTATTGATGAATATATCTACTCGATAGGTTCCGGGAGTCTGCCCTCCTTTATTTTCAAATATAGATAAATCAGCTTTGTCTTTGGAGTCAACGCCTCGCTCAAGTAAGGCGGGGTTAAAATAATCACGCGCATGGGCTACGGATATCATTTCTGTATGCCCAAATAGGACTGTAGCCACGCACAACGAAAACGAACTAAGTGATACTCTAAATTGGAATATGTCTTTATCTTTCATCTTTAATTCCCCTTTTCCATCCCTATCAGGTCAGATGATTAGTATTCAGAAGTATGTTGAGGACCTATGCCACCGTAATCCGTGATGAGTTTCCAGCTCACGCGCCCGGTCGCGCCAGCAGGAACAGAAAATGTTGTCTGGCTCATTGGTAATACATAAGTGGCATCTTTCACCTCTTTGTTACCAATAGTTACTTGTTTGAAATTCATGACAAAAGGTGTGGGATTTGTAACAGTTATCTTGCTACCTGAAATCTGCCATCTCAATTTTTCAGTCTGCTGATCAGGTTTACCAGTTAAGGACGCAGGACGATATATCAGCTTTATCTGACTCTTAACTGCCAACTGCAAAGTGTTGGTACTTTTATTCTGCAATAGGGAACTGGGAATTGATTTCACATTCAGCCAATAAAGCGACTCGCGATCTTCCGGCAGAGCGCCCCCTGTTCTGACCACACGAAGAACATTTGACTGGTTGCTATCAAGACGAAATAAGGGCGGGGTAATAATAAAGGGGGCTTTCTCAGCACCACCTTCCCGGGTTTCAGTCCATGACTGAATTAGATACGGAATGGTGTCAGAGTTAGTAACGCTCAGAGAGGCCTCTTTACGATCGCCATCATAGATCAGCCGAGTTCCGCCGATAGTTACACCTCCGGAGCTGCCTGCAAATACAGATTGACCTGATACCATTACAAAAAATAAGAATGCTTTTAACCATATTTTCATTAAAATTTAATTCCATGATAAGCAGACCAGCTAAAGCTGGTCTGAAGAAAGTGTCTGACAGATATATCCTTTCTGTAGACCTAAATTGCGATTAGTTATAGATCAGAGTGAAATCACTCGTGGAATTCGCTGTTCCTGGTTGGACAGTTGTGGAAGTAGCAAAGTATCTGGCCATGAAGTTAAGATTGTTATCGCCTTCTACCAGTGGGAATGCAGCGGATGCGGTGTATAGTGGAATAACGTTATTATTAGTATCAGAAAGTTGAATACCAACACCTGTAGCATCATCCCCATTACCATCCTGAGTCAGAGCAAGGATCGTATTATTTGTTGCATTAGATGTGCCTTCAAATTTTACAGCTGCAGAGGTCGCTGTGGCCGGGCAGTCGGTGAGTGCGATAGTAAATTTGGTAGCCGCCGCAGTAGATCCAGCGCCTGAGAAAGCGGTGCTGGCCACTTTACCCAGATTTACAGTTAGCGGGTTAGTAACATTATTAGTAACGGTACAAGACACATCTGTGATGGTGCCGGTAAAATTAATCTTACCATCAGCTGAATAAGCCGATGCTGTTGATAAAAGTGCTGTGGCAACTGCAATCTTAGCGACGAAACTGATTTTCTTCATAATAATACTCCATTATTATATCAATATTAATGCTATGGTTATTTATCGATGAACGGAATGACCTCTAGTCATTCCTCAAAAAACATCTCCACAGGAAGGTGTCTTTTAAGATATGGCTCTCAATTAAAATACTTTTAACATAAAACTCCTGAATAGAATTAACCTGTAGACAGTTCATAAGCGATCTGTTAGTTACTGTAACCAGCCAAAAGCATTAATAAGTAATTTTGCTCAAATGAAGAAATTACTTTTTCAGGCCTGACATTCCTCAATGTCTTTCGCGAGGAAGTCAATTTACAGTAACCCATTAAGCCTCCTCTCAATTCACTTATAATTCCACTGACAGGCTGACGCATATCAATATGCAATACTAACCAGCAAATTGCTGCCCCATTATAACTCTGAAGACACGCTCATTAGATATCATAATATCTATTTCAAAAAAACTCCCGCCTGATTAAGACGAGTTAAAGATGGCAATGTGACTTTTGAAAAAAACTAAATGATATTTCTTCCTTTAAGTTCAAGGTTCTTCAGAAGAATCTTATTGATTATTTCACTTAATGCCATAAAAGTTAAATGTCAGACGAGCACGGTAGTAAACTTCCGTTACGAACACAGAACATTAACTACCCCTGTATAAGGCAAATGCTTTTTTCTTTATTGCCATCATCTATTTTGTTTTGTATATAACAAAACAAAATAGCAACCCTCACATCTGATACAGTAAAGCCTACTTTTTTAATCCTTAATATGAGATCACGGTTGAATCCACATTTTGTGAGCACGGCTTTCAATGCTCTTATCGATTGCCATAACCTTTGCTGATTACACTTAAGACCATGCTGTTCAAATACGTCAATCATGATTCTTTCATCTTCAATAACTCTTTCTTTTGCATGAAAAAGAAAATAGCCAAGAAGACGAGCCATAGTAGGCCTGAGCCTCATACTCTTTCCAAGTAAAGTATTGACTAAAACAGGTGGGTAAACTCTAAACTCAATATTTTCGCCTATACAGTATCCATACAGTATCGAATCAAGAGCGTAAGAATGCATATCCATAATCTATTCCTTATCCCACTTAACCTTAGTGATGCTGGGGCATTTTAAACATTAAAACCCCAATAGCAATAAGAGCATTTTGAGAATACAAAATATCGTTATTGCACGTTTTTAAGGAATGTAAGACTATTTAAAAACTAATTTGTAATATATATACCCAAGTTTAGAAAACGGCACCATAACAAAGATTAACTTTTATCACATCAGAAGCATTTAGTTTTTTGTAAATTTTTCTACATAAATCTATATAGTTTGCTAGCGAGACTACTTCATCATCAGTGTTCTTCATTTCTGTATGTTTAATATCCAAAGCATCACGAAAAAATAGCTAATATCTCTAACTGAACCACACACTAAAACGATATTATTCTTTCATGAATTCCAAATCAGAACCGTGCCAGGGCACTTAAACCGTAATATAATTTGATAAGCTACTAGCAATACAAGATATAATTTGTGGTTTTTTGACCTAGTAAACATTCATTTACGCTACATAATCAATACACCTAAGACTGTTTTTTTTACAGATTTTACTTTCTTTAACCAATTAGACTTACAAGTACTAACGTTCGGTTTTTTCCATATTGTCACTCGTATATCATCAGCCAAAAATTGTGCAGAACCACACTTATATTAACTCAAAAATATACAGAGCATTTATCATCAGACACTCGCTGTTAATAGTGCTATTCCTTTGAGTTATTAGAATAAGTATATCCTAGATTTATAGTAATTCCTGACTCACCAGTTAACAAAATGATGTTTTAATTAAGCTCCCTATTCATTGATTATACGAGTTCACTATAAGATTCTAGCTACTCGCTCAGTGAAATAATTTATACTACCAAAATTTGACAACCGTATTTTTTATCACAAAGAGACTTTAGCGAATAGCCGAATATTTTAAATTAATATTATTTTATCTAAACACACACTCGTTAATTAACAATCATCAAATACGACTAATGAATATTCAGAAGTTGTCTGCAGACAATATTCATCAGACCTCTTAAAGAATAAATATTTTATAGAAAATTATTGCATTATTAATCTTGGACTTGTTACAGAAGCCTAATAATACAAAGGACTATCATTACATGAGTGAGGATATAGATGGTTTTTCATTAAAACTAACTTCAAATAAACTAAATTAAGAATAAGGATTATATAAATACAGTATATTTGTTAAAAAATTACTTTGTAATAAGGTTGCCTACTACGCTACTTTTTGGTTAAAAATATGACACTAACCGATTTAACTTTCACGCATGGGAAAATACTAGAAAGGTGTTAAATGAATTAAATACATCGCATTGTGAATGATATCAAGTTCAGATAAGTATGGGATATGATATCCCAAAACTAATGTAATCCAAACTATGACAAAAGCTTACTATTTTACCTATTACTGATTAAGTAATAAATCAGACAATTATTTTAATATTTTCTTCATCAAATCATATTTTTACCTTCATTCACACATCTCTGGCTTTCAACAAAATCCTATGCTTACAAGAACATTTACCCCTTGTTATTTACGTATTTTACCTGACTCCCAGAATGGTGGTAACTCTACTTTTTTCGACCATAAAACCTATAAAAACAAAAACCTTATATGGAATCAGCTTCTTTTTTGGATATAGTATCCAGATAGCGGTTTCAGTGGGAAACATACTAAATTCCCACTCCGTAAAAACGCGCTGAATAAGACCTTGTTTTTCTGCTTCACGTGATAGCCAGTCAGGCAGGATCTCTATTCCTGCATAGTGAATACAGATATAGAGCATTGCAGAACTATCACTGACACTTAGACGATAACGAACAGGTAATCTTTGCCATTGCCTTATGTGTGTGGTCCAGTAATACTGGCCACTATTTTAAGGTATGAACGGTATCTGTTCTCTGACTCTTCCGGCGCTTGCCCCCCGTAGTAATGATGAGGTCTGATACTATTGTAGTAATTCAGGATATAACCGCCGATTTTTCCCGGGCCTCGTCCTTACCAGCGTAACTATTTGTCGGCACCCATTCTGTTTTCAGACTACGGAATAAGCGTTCCATGGGACTGTTATCCCAGCAGCTCCTACGCTGGCTGATACTCTGCTTTATCTTGTAATGCCAGAGAACTTGTTGATATTTAAGGCCTGTGAACTGGTTTCCCTGATCGCTATGGACTATGACATCACGCGGATGACCACGCGTTTCATAGGCCATTCGCATGACACTGCTTATCAGTGCGGTATCGGCATGCGCTGACAGATTCCATCCAATAACCCTGTAGGCAAATAGATTTATAATAACCGCCAGATAGTAACAGCGATTTCCTGGCCAAATATACGTAATATCTCCACACCATACAGGGTCTGGCTCCGGTACAGCGAACTGACGCTCGAGAAGATTCGGCAGTCAGGTATGCTCCTGACGGGCATTTTTGTACTGATGCTTTCCGAGCTGACAACTGCTCATGTTCAGATATTTCGCCATATGCCCGGCACGGTAACGGCTCATCGGAACAGCGTTCTGGGTCAGCATTCCCGCCAGAGTGCGTACACCTGCTGAGCCCCGGCTCTAGTTCCACGCCCGGCGTATTTCGCTGTACAGCCTGACTCGTGCCGGGTTGACAGTATCGCGTCGTTTTCGCCAGTATCGGTAACTGCTGCGGTGTATTTCCAGAGCGGAGCAAAGGCTGGCAACTATAGTGAAGCGTTCAGAGAGTCTGACATCAAGAGCGCGGGAGCCTTTTTTAAAATCGTATTCTGTTCCTCCAGACGGCGAACCTGCTTTTCCTGCTCGCGGATACGTTGCTGCTCTGCAGTATTGGGGGTTGCTGAGGGCGTAATCCCCTGATGCTCTCGCCTGAGCTGGCATACCCAGGTCTCAAACGTGGCCTCACTGGCTTGTCGATATGAGTAGCACTTATCAACAATCAGCTGTGCACATTCCAACCTGAACAGGGGGGAAAGTACGCTTAGTTTTCTTGTTCATTAAGTCGCCTGTTTTATGTTGAGGTGAGAATATCACTTTTAATTAGGTGACCAAATTTACTGTGTCACTATAATCCATCACTAGCTGAACAATATTGTCTGTGATGTCGCATTATATTATTATCTTATATATTAATAGTTTTACTAATTATCGGAATGGCGTTAATGTGATAACAGATTCGTTTAACAAAATTACCGATAAGATGCACTAACAAGAAAAATAATATAAAAATATTAATTGATTATCTAACTTATGTAACAGAGCCATGTTCCCAGTATGGCGGAGTTCCTACTTTCTCTACTATAAAGTCAATAAAAGCTCTGACTTTATGCGGCAAAATCCGCCTTTGCGTATAGACCATCCATATTGCTGTTTCACTAGGGAACATACTGAACTCCCAGTCTGGAAAAATCCGCTGGATATTGCCTTTTTTCTCCTCCTCACAAGATAACCAATTGGGTAGAATCGCAATCCCCCCATGGTTGCAGCATGCATAAAGCATTGCCGCGCTATCGCTAACACTTAGCCGATAATTAATCGACATCCGCTGCCATTCATCTGTTGACCCGCCTTTACGCATATACCAGCCTGTACCGTGTAAGCGAGAAAACATAATAATATTCATCTTACTATGTACGTTCTTACGGATATTGGGGTTTGTAGGTGGATTATTTTTAGCTATCCATTGCGGGCTAGCCCAAGCCGCTCGAGTCTGAGATGCCAGTTTACGTGCATGTATAGAAGAGTCAGACAACACACCAATTCGGATACTTAGATCGAGTCGTGCTTCTATCAGATCCTGTATTTCATCATTAAAGCTGATTTCCATGCAGATATCGGGATATAGATGGAGAAATTCATCTATAAAAGGCATGATATGCAACCGTCCAAAAGCACTAGGTACACTTAGCCGCAGAAGGCCAGATGGTTTTTTATCTAAAGCTGTAGTTAAATTACGCGCTTCTTCCCATTGCAATAACAGCTGTTGAGCATATGAGTAGAAAAAATCCCCGCTTTCAGTCAACGTTAATCCTCGCGTCGAGCGATTGAACAGCGTTACCTGTAGATACTCTTCTAACTCTGATATATGACGAGATACGGTTGAAACTTCAATATTTAAAGCTTTAGCTGCGGAGCTAAAGCTTTTCATATTCGCTGCGTTGACAAAAGTTCTGATTGCAGATAAATGGTTCATCTAATCTCACTTCTCATTATTTTTGATTCAGAATATCGATACATTAAAATGTCTTCTGCAATTACAGAAGTCCAGATATTTATTAACAAAATATTGATGTGGAAGCAGTTTTTCTGACTTCATCTGCGTAATTTAACACCTACCTATCATCCCGACTAAATCCTATAGAAGCGCCATACAGTGGTGTGTTATGTTGGAGAATACATGTTCTACTGTCAGTACAGTAACGGTAAATAGTAAATAATAGAGAACTGAATATCCAGACTTGTTAGATTATAAAAATTTATTTGATTATCATTATATATCAATGAATGCAAATCTGTTTTGCAGGAATAACCATACCTTGCGGTGATATAGCAAGTTATTGTTACCGGGAAATTGCATTAAATCCTCTGAAAACAACAGATATGTAAAGAGTATAGTCAGGGGTACAAGCGAATAACTTATCGAGACTTAGGAGAACGTATTATGAACTTACCGGTTGTCGCGGTTCTCGGGCTGGGAGCCATGGGGCATGCTTTCGCCAGCAATCTGCTTAAAAATGGTTTTATAGTCCACGGCTGGAACCGTACATCTGAAAAGGGTAAGGATTTGCTGCCCAGCGGACTTAAACTTCATGCGTTGCCGCAGGAGGCAGTAGCATCTGCCGAGGTGATCCTCTCAGTCCTCACGGATGTAGAGGCAACATTGAACATGATTCATCTGATTGCACCGAATTGTATGGACGGGGCTATTTTTTGCCAGATGGGTACTATTGGTGTTGAAGAGACCAGAGAAGCTATCAGTACGCTAGATTCATTAAACTCCTCGCTGATCTACCTCGACGCTCCTGTCTCTGGAACCAAAAAACCAGCCGAGGCAGGGCAAATACTTGTGCTCGCAAGCGGTGAACGTCAGCGATGTAAGGCAGCTGAGAAAGTTTTTTCCGCCATCGCTCGACGTACACAGTGGTTTGGTGTTGCAAGTAGCAGCCAAAAAATGAAGCTCGTCCTGAATACCTGGTTGATTACGATGATGGAAGGCGTGGCCGAGAGTGCATTGCTTGCTTCTAAATTAGGATTTACCCCTGCAGAGTTATGGCAAACCTTAGACGGCGGTCCGTTAGCCGCACCCTATGTCAAGGTTAAACTTGATATGATTGGAGAAAATTGTTTCCCTCCACAAATGCAGCTTGTCCATGCGCTGAAAGATGCTTATTTAGCACTCGATGCAGCCGAATACATAGAACTCCCTATCCTCAGCAAAATCGCCGATTGTTGGGATGAAGCAGCTACTGCGGGTTACGCTGATCAGGATCTAGCCGCCGTTTACGCCTGGCTCGCATCTAAGGCATTAAGCGAGCGCCACAGCTCTATGTGAATATGATATCAACTTGTTATTTTTTTTATTGGAATTAGAACTTGCTTCAAGTTAGGACTTTTTAAATCATGGGTTTTTTGGCAATTGCCTATATTGATGATGCTGTGCCAAAACCGAAATGATATACACCACGCGTAGAAGTAAGCATAAAAATTAATAGGCAGGTTGATAATTAGTATATATTGTACGATCGGAAGGCAAACCTTCATGGGGAAAACTAACCCGCTATACCTAAAATTAATTCTTAAGATAGTATGATTGTGTAATTCCAAATAGTTTTTATAATGGCTAATTAGTGGTGTTCACTATCGATAAAAGTAGTGCCTACAAGTTTGAAATCAATATCCACAATGCGAATAGTACAGCGCAATAATCCATTGCGAATAATGTGAGTTAAGTATCTGTATAACGTAGTAGAAAAGGTTCAATGTAATATTAAACTACAGATTATCTCTATGCAGGGTAATTATTTATTCTTGATGCAAAAAAGATACTTTTGGATGCTAAAGTTATATATAATTTGCGTAGGGGGAAAAATCTAATCTGCTTGCAACCTAAAAAATTAGCATTGCAAACATTATGATACTAATGCGATAGGAATATAGTTTAGCATTAGCCTTGAATCTCTTTTTATTGACGCTAATAAAAAAATATAGCAGTTTATTTTAACGGTTTTTTAGATCATCAAGCATGTAAGCAGTGCGGATACGGATATATTGTGTTTGGACTTATCATTAGTTAAAACATCTTGATCTCAACCTGATTTTGATACATTGCATGCTGAATGTGTGCTTCAGTATTTACATGATCCTTAATTGCAAAGCCACATCCGCTGCTCTTAAAACCAGATTGAATCTTTGTACCAGAAAATACCGTGGTCGTTAAAATCGGGGGGGGGTAAGAATAAGTTAACCGAGAGGTTGGAATGGAAACTCACATCAGTAATTAATATGAGCGCTTAAACACCAGTATTAGATTTCATTACAACTCCACTATCAAGTCATTATTATCGGACTCGCAAGGGTATTCCCACTTTTCTCTAGATGAGATAGTTGCTTATATGATAGATGCTATGGAGATTTTATCAGTTCCTCTATATTACTTTATACCGATGTTATGAATACTGCTGGGTAATGTCTCTGCAACGGTATCTACGTCAATATCATGTAGTAAATTGATATTGACTGTGTGATTATTTTCAGTCTAGTAGTGAACGACGATTTAAGCTAACAAATAATGTGAAAACCCATGGTTAAGATTAATTCTGAGTTACTCCTGCTGGGAGAGATTAACGACACGTGTCGATATTTATTGAGTTTATCTCATGAATATATAATTCAGTGTAATTTATTTGAGTGTATAGTTCACATCTGAATCTCTCATTCTATTAAATATGCTGTTAATAATCTGAAAATTTTTAACGGATAGATGCTAAATAATATTTTTTTATACTTTAATATTGTCCGAACATAATTGTACAATGTCTGTAAGGTAGAGATCTGATTTTTTTTAGAAAAAACTATAAAGGATATTTTTAAAAAATGAATCTTATACTTCAAAAAAATTACTAGTGATATTCTTTATCAATTCATATTGCATAGTTATGTCAATTAAAAAATAACTCAGCAGGAACTGATCAGAAAAGTCGATCAAACACGACCATATTGATAGGTGTTAACTATCAATTTATTAATTATGATCGTTTATATCGATCTAATCATTGCTTTTATGATAAGTTTATAGCCATATCAAAGGATGACTAAACACGACAAGGAAACTTTTGGCAAAAAACTTAATTCCTATAAAAATCCGGACAGGTATATTCATTGGTCTATGCAAAGCTGCAAACCAATAATGATAACTAATTGTTTTTATTTATAAAAGAGCCATGCCGTGAATAAAATTTTTAAAGTGATCTGGAATTCGCAAACACAAATGTTTGTTGTAACCTCTGAACTAGCTAAAGGACATAATTGTTCAAGTTCACAATCTTGCCCCAGAACTATAATCAATACTGGATTATGGTGTTTTAAGTTAGCACCTATAACTCTTGCGCTATCTTTTCTTTCCTTTAATGTGCAAGCTGAAGATTTACAAGTGCACAATTTCACGCCCCAAGATCAATTTGAGGAAGTTATTTCCGGATCAAGCAACTTAATTGGGAGCTTCGCTGGCATATACAAGGGGGCAAGCGGAGCTGCGTGGACAACTTTAGGGCAAGCTAAAGCTGATGGACTGATCACAGGCGATAGTGCCCAATGGATTAGTCATGATATTTTTAGAATTGGTTCACAAACTAAGTCTATTAACTATATAGATCCTGTAACTGGCAACACAGTGACGATGAACGTCTATGATAATAACGATATTCAAACAGAGCCTGCTGCTGATTTCCCTATAACAATTTCTACCTCGGTGGGAAAAGATGGCCAATATGTCGATCGAAATTTTTACCAGATTGGCTTTGGTGCTTCTCTTGATGTCAATGTAGGGAAAACGATAGGTAATTGGGTTGGCGCGGCAGATAATCAATTCAATGCTATTTTGAAAAGTTCGTCTAAAACGAATAATACTGCTTCAGTATTCAATGTGACAGATGGTGGCAATCTTAATTATCATTCTAAGACAGTCGTTCAACTTGGCAATAATGATAATAACATCCGAGACTCCAGCAACCCAGTTGCTTGGATGACGGCTGCAGATTTTGCCGGAGATTTTGATAGTGTCATTGGGCATCAAAATATTACCAATATCGATGAATTTAAAGCTTATAACGAGGCTTTAATCAAAGCCTTGCAAGACGGAAAAATACAGCTAACAGAGGCTGAGTATTCAGCAGAGTTAAATAAAGCCAGAGATCAAACACTACATGGTATTATCGTTAATACGGATAATATCGCATCTGACGATGCAGTAAGGGCGACAGTCAATCGCGACGTCGTATCTTATATTCATGCTGAAGGCGCAAGCTCTAATATTAATATTGATGCTGGTGCGAATATTCAGTTGGTTGCCTCAGATGCTACCGCTGTTAATCTTGAGAATGGTGCAACATTAACCAACAATGGTACTCTAGGGACTGCGGGTAATACTTTTCGTGGTGCTTATGTTGTAGCAGCGCGCAATACATCTTTTGTTGAAAATAATGGGGTGATAGATGCAGGCACAAACCCTGAAATGGCAGACTTCTTTCAAGGAGGAGCTACGGGAGTAGCCAATGGCGCACATACCGCAATCTTAGCGAACGGTGCATCAGTAGTTAACAACAATAACACAGGTGTCATCAATGTTTCCGCCCGAGGAGATTACTATGGTAATACCGGAGTATTACTCGGCTCTTCTGCTACGTTAAATAACTATGGCGCAATTAATATTGCGGCTAGCAATGAAGCAAGTAGTATTTTGGGCGAAGGTTCTAATATTGGTGTAGTTACACAGCAAAATACTACATTTAATAATGAAGGTACATTATATATAGGCCGTATGGCGCAGCGAAGCCCCTCTGATAGCACCGATGATTTATCTATTAAACAATCATCAATAGGGGTGCAACTCTATGATAATGGCACTTATAACGGGAAAAATAATTCAGAAATTATCATTGGCTCTAAAGTCCAAAATGCCACTGCTATTGATGTTGGTGGCGCAGCTACATTAGCACAGCAAGGAACTATCCAACTGAACGGCGCTGTGTCAGGAGACTCAGTCTCTAGTAATACGGGAATTATGGTTCGCGCGGGTACCGACGCCAATAAAGTTATCAATAATGGCACTATTGATATGAATGGATTGAATAGTACTGGGATTAAGGTATTAGCTAATGGACAAATTACCAGTTCAGGGACGATAAATGTTAACGGTGGCCTAGATCCGGTAACGCATTACGCTAACTACGGTATTTATGCCCAAGGTGAAAAAGCCCTAGCGATTTTATCCGGTAAAGTAAATCTTGCCGGCAATGGTGCCATCGGTGTTCATGCCAGAGATAAAGGTGAAATTGATGTTACTCAAAATGGCGCGGTAACGTTCAACGGCGGTACTAATCAAACTGGATACTATATTTTTGGTGCTGGCTCTAAAATAAAAAATGACGCTAACAGTGTGCAAGATGTATCCACACAGGATTCTACGCTTTACCGAGTTGACGGAGGGGCTTCCTTTGATGGCTCCAGCAATAGCGCTGCTCAACTTAATGCATCAGGTGATAATGCAACCATTATTCGTACTACGGGCTCGGGTAGCCAGTTCAGCTCAGGCAAATTGGCACTTAGCGTTACAGGAGATGGTGCAACAGGGATCAGAGTTGAAGGTGGTGCTACAGGAGAGATTACTGCAGATGCCGTTATCGTTAAGGTGGCGGGCAAAGACACCACTGCTGGCATTGTAGATGGCAATTACTATGAATTAGATGGTTCAGTGAATAGCGCTAAAAAAGGCAACTCTATTCTAACCAGCTATGCCAATCTGGAAACAGCGAATACTGCCGATGGTGCGTTTGGCTATATTGCACGTAATGGCGGCAAGTTGATCCATGAAGGGAGCATCGACTTTACCGAGGCGAATAGCACCGGTGTGTTGGTCGACGGCGGTATTTTGGATAATCGCTCTACCATTTCGGTTAATGGTGTCGCTGTAAATATTCAAGGTGCCAGCTCTGAAGTCACAAATACTGGAACGGTTACTGCAACTAATGGTACGGCTGCCTATTTGGTAGGTAAAGACGCTACATTGTCGCTAAACGGTAATGGTATTACGCAGGCTGCTGGTTCGGCTCACGGTATTTTGCTAGATACTGGCGCGAAAGGTTTAACGGTAGACGGTACCACTATAACCATGAGCGACACCGGAAGTGGCAGTGCTATCGAAAACAAAGCCAACATTGTTGGCATTCAACTTAAAGATACGACGATCAACGTGGGTAACGGTATTGGCGTCCACACCGGAGCCTCTATGGCTCAAACTAACTCTGGCACAATTAATGTCACTGGCAGCGGCACCGGTATTTTGTTTGAAAACATTGATGGCTCGCAGACCGATCAAGTGCTGGATATGTCTGACTCAGAAGATTTGGTGATTAATGTTCAGCAGGCCGGAGGAAAGGGGATAATGACGAATGCTTCTTCTGACCTGAAAACCGGCGCGAGCGTTAATGTACTCGATGCGGCGGGAGGCGCAGCCCTGATAGTCAAAGGTTCAACACAAAAGGTTGAACAGTCAGGAAAACTCACCTCTAAGTCGACGACGGATGCGGTGGTTGATATCAACAACGGTAGCGTAAGCGAATTCGTGAACCATGGTGATATTTTGGCTCTCAATGCCTCACAGAAAGCCGTCGAAACGACCAGCGGCTCAGGGGTGCAGTTCACCAATGCTAATGGTGGGAACATCATTGGGCAGGTCAATCTTCTTACTGGTAATAACGTTGTGACGTTGGAATCCGGCAGTACGGGAACTGATTTCACTACCGGTAGCGGTAGCGATCTGTTCTTACTTAAAGATGTTCAAGAGAGCGAAACTAACCTGTTTACATCTCTTAATGGTGGGCAAGGCGATGATACATTGAAACTGGATAATTCCGGCTATGTACTAAATCGCGCCGATGCCATTACTGGAATGGAGCATATCGATCTTACTAACGGTTCGACTCTCACCTTAGATAATGTGCTGCTGGCGCTGGGCGATAGCCATGATGATAGTGCTGCAACGGGTTATTCCATTGATTCTACGAGTACTTTAGCTGTTAAAAATAGCACAAACGTTGCATTTAACAGCCACTTATCTGGCAATGGATTGATGACGGTTGATACCACGGGTAACTCGTTTGAATTCACGTCCAATAATGCTGCCGATGGTTTTGCTGGAACAGTTGCAATGGGGAATACACGTCTTGAGCTGGATGGGCTTAATACTCAGGCTTTAACCAATGCGACGATGCGGGCTGACAACGGTAGCATTATCCATGTTGGCACGGGGCAGCAAACGATTGGTGGACTGGTGTTTAATGGCGGTACAGTAAAATTTGATGGTGTGACGCCTGGAGTGACTGAGGCGGCAGGTACCATTCATACCACAGATAATATGGATCTACTGAGCAAAGGAGTTGTTCAAGTCGACGCTGGCAGCGTGAGCAACGATCGCCCATTACCAAATACACACGTTTCCCTTCTCGAGCAAGATGACACTGGAAGCCTGATTAAACTGGCTGACTCTGATGCAACGGTTCAAGGCAGCGGCGGTAATTTAGAGTTGCATGACGCCAGTGGTAACGTAATTTCAGACGGTGTGACGTTGGATATCGTTCAGGGGGGAACCACTGCCGCTAAAGGCACTTATGACTATCGTCTTACTAGCGGTGAAAATAACGATGGCCTCTATGTGAACTACGGTCTCACTCAGGTTGAACTGTTGGGAAGTGGTAATGATGCATTAGTGCTCGATGCGAATGGCAAAACGGGCAATGCCGCTGATCTGAGCGCCAAAATTACGGGAAGCGGCGATCTGTCACTAGATAGCCAAAAAGGTGAAACGGTTTCTTTATCTAACATGGATAACGACTATACCGGCGTCACTGATGTTCGCAGCGGCAATCTCTTGATGCTGAATGACAACGTTCTGGGACTAACCAGTGAGCTTAAATTGGCACTGGATACCGTATTGGATATGAATGGCCATAGTCAAACTATAGGCAAACTTGCTTCAGAATCAGGCTCTTTACTGAATATCAACGGCGGTAAATTAACCTTAAATCACGGTGGCGTTTCTTCGGGCGAGTTAGCTGGCAGCGGAGAATTGGTTGTTGCCGCTGATACGTTAACAGTGAATGGCGCCAATGCGAATCTCTCTGCGACGACCACGATTGAGCAGGCGGCTTTAGCCGAGCTGAATAACACTCTGGGTCTGGGAATCGGCGATATTGTAGATAAAGGTGAACTGTTGCTGAATAAGGCGGATGGCGTTCTCTATAACAATATCAGCGATAACGGCGCTGTAGCTTTGAAAGATAGCCACGTGGTTCTTGCTGGTGACAACAGTAAATTCGCGGGCACATTCACTATTGATTCCACGTCTCAATTGACTGCGGGGTCTGCCCAGCATTTGGGGACGGCCGATATAAAAGATGAAGGCGAATTGGTACTGAATACTCAGTCCGATTGGGAATTGGCTAACAACGTTACTGGCAGTGGTTCGTTTACCAAACAAGGTAGCGGCAGCGTGACTTTTAATAAAAACGTCGCCTATACCGGAACGACTGACATCCAGCAAGGTAGTTTGATTCTTGGTAATGAGAATGCACCAATGACGCTTGCCAGCCAGCAGGTCAATATTCGTGAGGGAGCGAAGCTCTCTGGATTTGGTGGTGTCGCTGGGAATATAGATAACCAAGGCTTGCTACAGATTGGTTCAGACACGCCAACTGACGGTAAGACTCAAACTTTCACTATTGGCAAAAATTTGGTAAACAGCGGAACCGTTATGGTCGGTAATAATACCGCACGCGTAACCGCGGGTAATCAGTTGTTGGTGAAAGGTGACTACACCGGTAACGATGGACACATTCGCTTTAACACAGCACTTGGCGACGATAATTCGGTTACGGATAAGATGGTCGTTACTGGAGATACCTCAGGAAAAACGGGAGTCAGCGTCAGCAATGCCGGTGGCACAGGTGCTCAGACCCTAAACGGTATTGAACTTATCCACGTAGATGGCGCATCTAATGGTGAGTTTAATCAGGAGGGGCGTATCGTTGCAGGCGCTTATGACTACACGTTGGCGCGAGGTAAAGATGGTAACAGCGGAAACTGGTACCTAACCAGTAAGCAAAATGGTGAAAATCCAGACCCAGATCCAAAGCCAGATGAAAATACTGAGCGCCCTGAAGGTGGGAGCTATATCGCTAACCTTGCGGCGGCAAATAATCTATTTGTCACACGCTTACATGACCGCTTAGGTGAAACTCAGTATATCGATGCATTAACGGGTGAGCAGAAAGTCACTAGTATGTGGATGCGTCAGGTCGGAGGACACAACAACTGGCGTGACGCCGCGGGCCAGTTAAAAACTCAGAGTAATCGCTATGTTATGCAGATGGGAGGTGATGTTGCTCAGTGGAGTACCGACGGCTTAGATCGCTGGCACTTAGGCTTGATGGCTGGTTACGGTAATAACCACAGCAGCACGAAATCCAATATCAGTGGTTATAGCTCGAAAGGTTCGGTCGATGGCTACAGTACCGGTATTTATGGGACTTGGTATGCTAATGATGCAGAAAAAACAGGTACCTACCTCGATAGTTGGTTGCAATATAGCTGGTTTAATAATCATGTTAATGGTGAGCAGATTGCCTCCGAATCTTATAAATCGCGCGGTATCACGGCGTCGGTAGAAGTGGGGCAAACGATAAAACTTAACGAGTTTAAAGGCAGTCTAGGCAGCACCAATACATGGTATGTACAACCGCAGGCACAAGCTGTTTGGATGGGCATCAAAGCCAAAAATCATACCGAAGCTAATGGTACACGCGTGAGTAGTGACGGTGACGGTAACCTGATGACTCGACTGGGTGTGAGAACTTATCTTAAAGGGCATCATGCATCTGATGAGGGAAAAACACGTGAATTCCAGCCATTTATTGAGGCTAACTGGATCCACAACACTAAAGATTTTACGGCCACGATGAACGGTGTTGCTGTTAAGCAAGACGGCGCACGTAATCTTGGGGAAGTGAAAGTTGGCGTTGAAGGGCAGTTAAATCCACGCCTAAACCTTTGGGGCAATATCGGCGTTCAGGTTGGGGATAAAGGCTACAATGATAGTGCGGCGATGGTTGGGGTAAAAGTTAACTTTTAACTGATGTCAGAGGCAAGAATATATTAAAACTTGCCTCTTTTTAGCTTGATATTAAAAATATACCATTAAGAACTGTGTGCCTTTTGCACGATTGGACTCCAGACTCCTAATCGCTTGCCATTGATGTTTACTTTTTTGAATAGACACTCTATTACCTTTTATTTAAGAGTACCACAAAATAGCTGCTGGAAAACGCCATCATCCGGTTCTTTTACTGTTTAAGTTCTTCAGAACAGAATGTTACTCCTCTATTTCGATACTCCTATGTCAGCCAGTTTCCTCCTAAAGATAAGATTCTCGCATTCAACTTCAACACGATTTTTAGTTGCTAAATCTAACAGTAATACTTATCACGTAAGGTGTAAATATGGTCAGTTCTGAAGAAATGAACGACATTTCATAATTTGTAATAGTAATCTCTCTGAATTCCATGTTGATAACTATGGCTAGTTAAATAATATAACCAAAGTAATTATCAACTCTAAAATTATTTTTATGAATGTAATTTAAACTCAAATACAATTATGCCTTGTTAAATCCTCATAATCATCAGTGGGATGGTTTTAAATTAAGTTTTGGATATAAATATTGATTATAAACTAATCAAAGTTAAGTCATATGATTCAATTTAATTTTTTTTGGTGTTTTAGTTGGATAGCATAAAGATAATCTAATTCTTAATATAAAAAGAGTGAGGAAATCATCAGCCAAGATTAGCTCATTTAAGCTTGGGAAAACGATGTCTTTATTATTTTTATATCTTCTTGAAAATGCGAGTCATAGAGTTGTGATTGATTCTGAAATTATTAAAGAAATATGGATTAAGAATGGGTTGAAAGGGTCTGCACATCGACTATGGGAGGTTATGGCAAACCTTAAAAAGAAGATAATAGCGTTAGGACTTGAAAGGGGATTTTATTCTTAGGAAAAATAACAATGGTTATCTTTTGAAAAGAAATGTGGTTTCCCCAGTATATTACATCATGACTGATGTAGCGTAGATATTACTTTAAGAGGTATCTATTAATTACCTAAAGAGTAACCCTCTTTGTATATATAATTGCAATCATTTATTCAAGAATCTAAATAACAATTTTATTTAGCTACTTAAATGATTTGCCGGAAATTTATGCTGTTTCGCTTTGACAGAAATCAGGCTCATGGTACTGAGGGAAATTGCTATTAGGAAATAAGTTTTCTTCGTTTGACCAGTGAAGTACAAAAGTTTTTAAGCTCAAAGCAACAGTAGACCAATCTGTTAAGTCGTAGATTGAGCTTCTACAGAAACAGAGTCGCTACGTTCTTAACGTAGCGGCGCCATATCGTCTAGTCTATTATTTGGTTAGTTTTGAAAATTTAATTATATATAGTGTACGAACCAAAAAAATTAAAAATAACATTAACGCTATGCTGTTACTTTTGACTGTGTCATTAGAGGAAAATAGGTTGATTATAATTACTGAGCTAACCTAAGCATCTTGTTTCGATAACCCTGCTGTATGATTTAATAGGTCATTGATGTACGCAACGACTCATATTTATTAAATCACATATCTCTTTAACAATTGGGGTATTTCCGTCAGAACCCCCAAAGGCTGTACGTTGCTTTGCAATTTGGCTACAGGCCTTGCTGGCTGCGGGATCGCCTGCGTCATCGCTTGCGATGACGCTGTTCCGAGTGCGCTATGAATGTTATGCTTGTTTTGTTTTTTACGGCTATTTCGTTTTTTCCCCAATACTAGCACTGACCGATCACCGATTTAGAACAGTTGGAGGTGCCGTTTCGAGCAGTGCCCCTTCCCGATGAGGATTACGTTCGACGTCTGCAAGAATATTTTGCGACCTTTAGACTGCTTGCGCGCCGAGCGACACCGATGTGGGATGTGGCTAGCCAAGAGACTCCACGAAACTGGCTGAAAGCGGCAGTAGAAAGAGCTAAACGTGACGGTGTCACATTTTCGGTGCGACCTATTACGCCGCATACATTCAGGCATAGCTATGCCGTGCATTTGCTGATGAATGGCATACATATCAAACAGGTTCAGTCATTGATGGGGCATAAAAGAATAGAGAACACCGAGGTGTATACGAAAATTTTTGCGCTCGATATAACACCTGATTTATCTTTTTCCATGTCACCAACACAGGCCAAATTACTCCTACGCTAAATCGGTCATATTAAGATGAAAAATGGAAAATCCATCATGATTAGGTTGCTGTTCGGCGCTAAGATGGCACTGTTCTAGTAGTGCAAAAATTCCCGAGGTATCCCCAGTAAATCGTATCGCGAGTGTTTTAACAAGTTTTCCATTCTCATCAAAAGAAGGCTGTAGATCATCTTTGGGTGTATAGATTGCGCTGGCAGTATTGGAGCCTTTCCAATGCTGATCCCACTCTTTACGTGAGACCATAAAATCTAGCCAACCCATTGTTTTTAATGTCTCAACAAAGTACGTAAATCGAAATAAATCGCTTTGCTCAGCAAGTTCCCCCGCGCTCGAGCGGTAGATGTATTCGATCTTTTTAAGTGAGTTGGCCCTGAACCCATATTTTTTTCCCTGAGTTAGCAGCCATATAATGTCCGGCGCAACGCTCTTCGGGAACAGCTTACGTTTTTGGGCAGTTAGCAGCCATTGCATGACAAAAACATGTTGTTCAAGTGAAGATTGCGCTTTTCCTTCTTTTTGAGCTAGGCGTACTGATGTTAGTAGGCACCAGGCCAGATGCGCTAGTTCTGATGTGGGACGCGTTTGATAGGGGACAGTCATGTCAGTATTTTATTGAATTAATGATGTGGAGAATATTAGCATAAGGATGTAAACGCAGAGCAAATGCGAAGCTTTGTTTATATAAATCAGCCTATTGACTATATCCTCACTGATTAGGAGAGGAAGGTGTAAAACTAAATAATGGCTAGCCAAAGCTAGCCGTTGAAATGCTTAGTGGCGGATCTGAGCCAGTTCGTCTTCGGAAAGGCCGGTCATTTTCATAACCGTATTACGGTCAAGACCGTTTTGCAGCATGGTACGGGCTATTTTGAGAGTTGCTTCACGCTCACCTTTTTCAATACCACGTTTTTCCCCAAGCTCGATCCCCTGCTCAATACCTTTTTCGATACCTTTTTCGATACCTTTTTGCTCAAGTTGTTGTGCGATGGTCATGAGTGCGTCTCCGTGTTGCGGCACACGCTGTGCCAGTTCGCGAACAAAGGCTTCGGCGTCTAAAGTGTTGCCTGCCTGTAATATATAGTGTACCAGCGATACCACCTGTGTCGAAGAGAGATATCCGGCTAACAAAGTTATGGCCAGTTTGTCTGTTAACTCTGCAAGATCCCGCTGATGGATATGTTTTTGCAGTAATGTCAGTGCGGCCATGCGACGATGCTCAATAATCTCATCATCCGGAATAACAGTGACATCAACGAGCGGGAAAGCGTTGCTATAAAGTTCTTCTGCAAGCTCAGAATTATCAAACTCATCCAGCCAACGAGTAGAATACGGGTAAGGGCTACGCTTGCCGACATAAAACAGCACGGGTATCACCAGCGGCAACTTTTTATGGCCTGCTTCAAGATGACGTTGCATAGCTGCGATAGAGTAACGCAATAATCTGAATGCCATATGTTTATCTGGTGATGACTGATGCTCAATCAAAACATGCACATAGCCATCCCCTTCCATCGTTTTCACACTATAGAGTACATCGCTGAAGTACTGACGCAAATCATCTTCAACAAAGGAGCCTGATTCCAGCTTTAGTGTGCTGAGGTCGCAGATGGTCCGTAGCTCCTCAGGAAGATGTATCTCCATGAAATCACGTGCAATATCAGGTTGTGCGAGAAATTGCCGAAATGTCGCATCATGAGGAGTTGATGTCGTGCTTTTCTTTTTCATTAATGCTAGCTCTATAATTGACCTATCTATATTACCACAGCATGGGGATGCTGAAGTTAAACATGGCTATAGGCTCTGCCTTCATGGGATGGCTATACTACTTTTCGGCAAAAAACGAAAAGGCCCTAACCTTTCCTATATAAACTGTAGTGAGTAGGTCACATCAAGCATAAGGTGAAGCGTGTATCATAAGCTAGAACGAGTAGTTTTCTATACACCAACGCTAAAAGCATCTTGCGACGGGCTTGTTCTAAGCATTTAGCTCCTCATTACAGTTTATATATAAGCTGTAATGAGTATATTAGGATACTGCACTCACTACAGCTTATGTTTATCTAGATTTAAAGAGTTTTTCCAAATCATCAATAGTGATGCCTAATTTCTCTAGTAGTTGAAGTTTTTCACCCAACTCAATACTGATCTTATCTTGAACAACAGGTGTTACTGGATTCTCTGAACTTTCATTGTTCGGAGCTTTTAATTTAGGGCGACGATAATGAACACAGAAGAGTTTTGTCCGCCCTCGTTGAGTCTCGGTGTAATCCAAATAGCCTATTTCACGAAGTTGTTCCATCGCTCGTCTGATAGTCTGGTTCTGAGAAAATACAGGAGATTTCAGGTTTAAGCGCGCTCTGAGACGCGCTAGCGATATCGGAGCCGGATTCTGTGGCAGACTCTCAATAAAAGTGTAAAGGGCCTGAGCTGACTCCCTACGCTTAAGAACGTTTATCGCTTTCAGTTGTAATAGAACTTTTCTGTCAAACTGATACAGCTCGAACAATCGAGGATCAGCCTGTAACTGCACAATATCTTTCTCAGTATCATAGTACGCAGACTGTACTAGATGAGTAATGTACTCTTTAGTATGCTTCTCTGTTGTTCGTGAGAACGAAATCACTGTTCCTGCAATACGTTTTAGGGATGCACTTATACGCTCGCGAAGCTTTCTGGAAGATTGACTGGAGGGAATACCGCAAAGTTTCGCAAACTCAACGAACGAGAGCTCAACTTTATCACCAATAACTTTATGCCGTGCAAAGGAATGGATAATCCCGACCCAGGTCTTGAAATCATTATCCATATCAAGTCGTGGACCGGTAATTTCAACCTTATCAAAACCTTCGGCTCTAGCAAGAGAAAGCCGCGTTAGCTCCTCAGTTGCATCCGTACGGGAAAGCGTATTTTTGTTGCTATTTTTTAGCGATTTAAGTGTGGGAACAAACACGCCTAGACGCATAAGCGCGACAGGCTGAACTGTATTATTAGTGTTTGGTGTGAGATTAACGACTTCCCCAGAGGATCGATCAACCTCTTCAAACATCCTTTTTATATCAAGATTATTGTTTTCCAGAATGCCTCCCGCTGTGGATATATACAGAATCGCATATCGCTATTTTCATGCAATGTGCTGTAAGTCACTGAATTATCGAATTAATATTTTGCATATTTTTAGCATGCTGCAATATCACGCTACTCACTATAGTTTATTTCATTTACTCATTACCGTATATCTCTAGCAAGATACAACTTATCATATCCTTGCTATAGATTATAAATTTCATGCTATAGCTTATACGAGTATACGCTTAACTCAGTGCTGGTGCGGTCTCTAGAGTCATCGGGATCTTAATAGGATCTATATAGGATCATCTAATGATCTTATTATTGGATCGAATAGCTGTATATGTGGACAACTTGATTCTATGGATGCATTAAGAGCAGTGACAGATAGCATTCCTCTGAGTTTTACCCAACTACCTACCAGTTGCATCGTGCTGATTCCACAACCTGATCTTTTAAACGAGCTTAATTTTCTGAGCCACACGAATCACTGGCTCTTGCTCGCATATCAGCTGCAATATAGTAAGGCATCAGGTAATTCCTTGATGGTTGTTATCCGCGATATAGCACTGACGATTATTCATCGGACTGAATTTCGCGGATGCTGCTTAAATCAAGGCGATGCGAACTCCAGACGCCACTACCTACCGCGGCACCAGTAGACTTTCTGAATCGTTTCCCGCATTCGCTGATCCACTGGGTTTTAGTTTCACGCAGCTTGACTTGACGGGGCCTGTAGCACTCTGTAATTGTCCCTTCGTGCGTCATCTTCATCGACTTATCTCATCCTCCTCTTCTGTCTGATTGCTGGCGTGATACACCGCCCCAGACAACGCACAGACCATAATCCCTATCGCAAATGCAAGACTCGCCATAAAGACCACGTTAGTCAATATCAGGGCGATACAGGATATAATGAGACTACATCCTGATATAAACGTGCTGACCCAAGACATTTCTTTAAGTGACTCGTTGTACCTTTTGATAAAACTCATTTAGTTATTGTTCACCGTATTCGCTCGGACGAGTCGGTGTTAGGTCGGCTGGCCACTGAACATCGATGACATCGGCCTGAGTGTGACTTTCATTAATTTGTACGCGTATATCTAACCCCGCGTCATGGCATGCCTGTAGCCACGTGGCGACCTGTAAAGGATCACCCTCGAGGCGGCTCATTTGTCCAGCTGCGTTCCACAGCTGCAGGCAGGTTGAGCCATCAAGACGGATGACATAAACCCCACGCCAAGCGGTATGCCGGTTACCGTCAAGCTCAACGGGGATGTCTAATGGAATTTCCTGCGTGGATTCCGTTGGGCGTGATCCCCTCAGCGGGAGCACTCTGACTTCGCTTGCCCGACGCTCGGCTTCACAGCGGTTTTGTTCCTCGATGAGCAGAGGCTCGGCAAGTTCCCGACCTGTCTCGGTTAATTCCACGGCCAGCTGCAAGTTGGATGCCCGCAGGGTACGCAGCCAGCCTGCGGTTTCCATCCGGCGGCAGGAGGCGCGCAGGTTGGGACCGTAGACCGGAACCTCCCCACCCTGCGCCAACAGATGCTCTAAATCTCGGGTACGGACGCGGTGTGTCCCCCGTTGTTCCATTGCAGCCAGCACAATCAGCACCCGTCGTTGCAGCGGCGACGGCCCGCGGGAGGTTACTGCTGACATGCGCGTTGTTCTGCGGTCGGGGCGCGCAGGAGCATTTCGGAGAACCGCAGATGGTCCCTGTCGGCGACATCATCTGGGGCACGCCCCGCGAGTGCCAGACAGTACCAGAGTTCAATGGCGCTGCGTGCGCGGGCAATCTCCACATCGGTATCGTTGCAGTCCGCACGGTTTGCCCGTTCAAGACATGCGTTAATGAAGTCTTCCGTATCGCCGGTCATCGTTTCATAGCTGAGGCGAAAGTATATTTTTTCATCCATCCTGCATGCTCCATTTGATTATGTACATTAATAGGTAAAATCATACAGCGAATAATTTATCTCTACTTAGGTAAATATCATATCAGGTATGATTTTATGTATTATGAAAAATATCACATCTAGTATGATTTTATGTGTTTTTATGTAAATTCATACCTCTTACTCCTTTCTCATCACGCAGATCCGATTCCTGGCAGAAGCGGAAGTGTCGCTGTTATAGCTAGAAAGGTGTAGGCTGGGAAATTTTCTAAAGATTAAATTTTGTTAAACATTTATTATTTATGAAATCTAGTTTGGGAAATTCAGGACATCTATGTTTGGTAAACTCCTCAAAAGTGTTTCGTGGCAGGTTAAGGCCGATTTTCACCGGAGTCTTAAATTTAATCTGGATCATAAAAGATTAAGTTGGAATTTAGCGGAAAGGCTGCAGATTTACTGCTCAACTCATTATATCCTAGCCATGGTTATTCTTTGGGGAGCTGCTGCCAGTGCCATTGGCGTTGCAGAATATTTTCGACCAGTATTCTATCCGTTTGCTCGCGAACATTTGAAGGGAATTACCTTCCTTTCCGGATGGATGTCTAATCTGTTAGGAAGCCAGTTGACTATAATCGGGATTGTCTTTCCATTGGTAGTTGGCCTGATCAGCGTTTTGTTTCAGAAAAAATCCTCCAGAATTCATATCCAGTCGGCTTATCAATTGCATTCAGGTTATATGTTTTCAGGCCTGAGTGGTCTTTCTCTGGCTGCTTTTATTCTAATAGGGGGGTTGGCCTCATCAGGTGGAGATAAATACCTAGATACGGCATTTTCGGTCACTGCGTTTGTATGGATGATATTTAATATATGCCTTTCAATATGGTTTTTTATCACCAGTCTTAATGTGTTGGATGATAATAAGCGTGACCATCTCATGAATAAATATTTCAAGTCGCAGATGGTGAATGAATATCTTCAAAAATCGATCGTTAGCTCTTGGATAAGATATCCTGGTTATTATATAGGTGGGGATTATTTGGTAAATATAAAAATACTCTCTTATTCCTCATTGGAGAAAAATGGGCTGACCAATATAAAATGTAAAGTTAATAAAGATGAAGTTGTAAAAGATATTTACATGAGGCCACTTTTATTTCTTTTAAAAAAACTAAGAACATCTTCTAGTCACGATGCGGAAATTACAATCCTACCTACATCAGTCAGTGATAGTGGCAATTTGACAATTTTTTCCTCAAAAGGTGTACATATTTCAAAAGCATGGAGTTGGTTTTACAAAAGGTGTTTTTTGATTGGGAAAAAACAGGAAGGAAAAAATTTAGATAATATAACCTATGACTTTTTTGGTGATGCTTACGATGCTCTAAATGACAAGAATATCAGTATCTACAAACTCACCGTAGTGAGATTAATAAATACCTATACTTCGATTAAACGGAGTTTTAGTCATGTAGATGGAAACTATCTTGATGGAAAATCAGAATCGGATTTTAGTTACTCATTTAGTCAGAGTTTTCATTTCGATTTAAGGCGCTTTTTACGTGATGCAATAAAATCAACTGAAACGACGGGAATATACTTCTATGAGGCAATGCATATTCCTTTATATGTATACAGAAACTCAGAAAGTACCAGGTTTATAGATTTTAAACAGTATATTGAGTCACTTTTTGCTGTATGGCATGTTGTTATAGATTGGAAAGCAGGAAACGGAGTTACTCTTTCAGTCAGTCAAGAGCAAACGCATCAGGAAATTATCCGAAGTTTTATAGGCCAGTGGGAAGGTTTGGGTATGGGGTTTGTTATTGGAAAACCTGATGATAGTGATTTTGCTTATCGCCTTTTATATCATTTGCAACACACCGTACGACTGCTAGTACCCGCGGTGGTTTCAAACAACTGGCCATCGGCAAAACATGCTCATGACGTGCTTTGTCTCTGGTATAAGCAGAGTAATTCTTCCCGTTATTGGAATGAAGAGTATCTCTGGCATAGTTTCTTTCTTACTCCTGACTATCTAAATAAAGAGACAAAGACGTCGGAGTGGAATATGTTGCTTAAGGGAAATCCCTATAATGAAAAAGCTGCAAAATCTATCATCTTTGCAAATGCATTAGTTGATATGCGACTCTTAATATCAGGCTACCTTATTGTCAATTTTGAGCCAAATGTGAATATGGATTTAGTTGATCTAGTTGATCACTTACTTGAATCAAAATTATATGAAGATAGAGATATCAATGAGTCAATAACGCCAAAATTTAAAACTGCTACAGATATTATAGATGTTATACTAAGAATGGAAAATAGTAATAGACAAGAAGATAATAACTGGTATAACCAGTTATCCCTAACGATAGAGTCGCTGAATTCATTTAATGAAAGACCTATGATCCCAGGTCGGATATATTCAGGTATTGTGGATGACCTTGGTTGCCTTTATGGAGCATTTTCATTATTGGCAATAAAACTTATTAGAGATCCAGAACAGGTTACGCAGCGAGTCATTGATGCACTTGAGGGGGGGGTATTTTCTTATGTGCGTAAGTGCCAAATAATTCATACTCTTACAAGATTGAAGCGAGACCCCACAGAGCCATATGATGGATATATGGTTTCATCGGATCTTTATGCCAGTAACGTCACTTTGTTTAATGATACTATTGAACGTTATATTACAGTATTTAGTCTCAGTAAAAATGAAGATATCATTACAGCTGAAGTTGATCTTGATAAGATGAAAAAAACGGATGCTAGACTAACTGAGATACTGCCACGCGCTCTATCTGAAGATATTTTACTTTCGAAATTCAGAATAACTGAAGACTCGGATTTTAAGCATGATTGGCAAATGAGGTGCCTCTCAGCAACAATTACAAAAGATTTTATTGCAAACGAGATTAACGAGAATTTTTTGGTTGATTATCCTTCTATTGCTGATGTAAAGACGAACATTATTCATCGACTTCATTATATCCTCGGTAAATCAGCAGCCAATATTAATCGACAGGTCAACGACCTTGCGGTTTTGCTTCAAGAGGTTAAAGATAATACTGTGAACCAGGATGGTTATACATTCATTATGTATGGCTCACGGTTTAGAGATGAAATGAGGGATCTGATTTATACTCCCGATAGACATACACAATTTGGCCTCCAAGTTGATACGTCGTCAAGAGGTATTAATGGCTTTCCTATTCGTATAAATAATTGTATGATTTTTCAGGTGAGTAATACGAAGCTAAATTATTCTCTTCTGGTCAGGAATGCTTCCTTTGGTGAGCTGAAGATATTCCAGTATCCGGATGGAACGCTTTTCAATACCTTCTATCGCAGCAGTGTTGATCCGCTTGAAGGCGTTATTAGAACACTATGGGAAATTGATATGCAAGTGACTAGTCCTCTTGTCGCTCGATTTGAGCATATCTGATTTTGTTGGCCGGCGTCTTGAAATAAGGGTGCAGGCCTAACTAACAGTTCTATGTGGAATAAATAGCCAATATGCTCAAACTTCTAAAATCATCATTTTTAGTGTTCTCATGATATCAGTCATTCATTTTTCATCTGAGATCCGAAAAAAGTAAAATTCGGAACTTTACTGGTGAGTAGAACGAAAGACAGAAGTAAAGAACTGACGGAAGGTATTTAACCTATAGGAGAAAAAGGGATTGAATGTCCGCTACGGCGAAAAGCAGACGGCTGACCCATATTAATCATTATGCTTTGTTTTGAAAACGTACATGAGGACTGATATCATCCAACTTGAGACATTTTAATGAAAGAGATGCCAATTTTATCAAAAATATCTAAATTTAATTAAGTGTTTTCCATCCATATGCATAAGGAATCTATCATGTTGGGTATTTTATTCAAATTGATTTCTTTGTTCTAAGAATTTTTTTTTTGAATTTTAACAGGAGAGAAAAGTGTCAAAATTGAGTGTGGTTTACAATAGCATCCTTATTATTGAGTCACTACCTGAGAATGATTACAAGACGGGTGAGGTTTTATCCAGTATGTTGAAAAAATCACATCCTGGTCATTCAGGAATACAATATATTCCAGTTGAATCTAAAGTTGATTTCATAAATTTGATGGAGGAAGTCAGATTTTTGATGCATGATAATCAGGGGTTTAGACCGATTATTGATATCGAAACACATGGTAATGAAAATGAAATTGGGTTTGCTGATAACTCTCGTATGCCATGGGAAGAATTAATGGATATCTTTAGAGGGTTAAATAAAATTAGCAAGAACGAACTTGTTGTCTTCCTTGCTTGTTGTAAAGGTTATAACTTTATTAAATCAACAACTATTTTAAAACATTCCCCATGTGGTTATCTGTTTTCCCCTCCAGAAAAAATATCTGTTCCCGATGTTCTCAATGCAACAGTTGAATTCTTTAATGAAGTAACAGTAGATGGAGATTTAGATGTGGCAGCTGATTTAATGGAACAACGAGGCATTAATTGTTTTAAATCGGAAATAGTTTTTCTTGACGCTCTAACCAAAGTCTTAATTCTGGATTTTGAGGGTAAGAACAAAATGAGAACAGACTCCGAAAGAGAAAGTTTAATAAACAAACTTTCTAATACTTATCTGGACGGCGTAAAAGATGATTACACAAAGCATGTGATTAAGTGCTTCCATGAACATGTAAGTAAATAGCCTAATTGCACTCAGGATGATGCAATAAATGTCCGCTTCTGGCACAAAGCGGACGGTCAGTATCCTGAGCGTACTTATTCTTTATTTAACCCAGTCTTCTAATACCAAATTTGGCACCCGCTCAAACTCTCGCGTATTATTGGTCACCAGAATGGCCCCTGCAGCTATAGCATGTCCGGCAATCGCTGTGTCGTTGGGACCGATTGGTGTACCGGCTGCGGTTAGTGCTGCTTTGACCTCTACAGTGGCATCGACTGCGGCACGGTCCCACGGCAGAATCGCATCGAGGCGGGCGCAGAACGCATCGACCAGTTGGCCATGACGGGGCGAGGCCTTTTTCCCGATAGCACCGAAGCGCATTTCGGCGTAGGTAATAGCGGAGACCACGATGCGATGGTTGCGCAGCACCGCTTGCTCTAGGCGTCTGATCACGGCCTCCGGCTGCTCACGCATGATGAATGAGCAGATATTGGTATCCAGCATATACGTTTTGTTCACAGGTTAAATCGTCCTTCGTCACTGACCACGCCTTCACGCTCTGCCATAAAGTCTGCGTCGGCCTTTTCCAGTTGTGCGAACGAGCCCCAGGTCGGTCGGACGGGACGCAAAATGATGCTGTCCCCTTCGCGGACAATCTCCAACTCACTCACCCCCTCAAAATCCAGATCGCGAGGCAGACGGATGGCGCGGTTATTGCCGTTTTTAAAAATAGATACTGTTCGCATTTTATCTCCTGCCCGTATAGGCTTATGGAAAACTCAAGCATATGCAAAGTATATGCTATGAACCAGCATTTGTATAGGCTCAGCCTATGCAGATGACAAACATATGCGTATGTCTGACATATGGATATGTCTTATCTATGCTTTGTTGACTCTTTTTTCGCTGAGATCCGAAAAAAGGTAAAGTCGGAAGTTCCACATTCATTTATTGTCATTGAGTACGATGACGCGTTCCACCATCGCGATTGTTGACTCCCGATGTGCAATAATGACACGGGTTATATTGAGCTGCTGTATGGCCAGATTAACCGCCAGCTCACTGTCTTTATCTAACGCGCTGGTTGCTTCATCCATAAACAAGATACCGGGTTTTCGATACAGCGCCCGAGCAATAAAGATCCGTTGCTTTTGTCCTCCGGATAATCCTTCCCCCAGTTCACCAATTAATGTCTCATAGCCCATCGGCATGGTGAGAATGGTGTCATGAATAAAACTGGCTTGGGCGCAGGCTAGCATCCATGCCTCGTCACATTCATCCATAAAGCCGCAAATATTCTCTCTAATCGAGCCTGAAAACAGTTTGTCATCTTGCATCACGCAGCCAATCATTTGCCGATAGTTATTCAGGCCTAACTGCTCAATATCATTCCCATCCACTAATACCTGACCCGTTGTCGGCGAGAATAGGCCACACAGGACTTTCATGAGCGTTGTTTTTCCCACGCCGGATGGGCCCGTTATCGCGACGCTTTCACCGGGTTTAATGTGGAGGTCTAATCCACTAA
>Ga0308156_1000942_pt1 | contig 41940 bp, 34 predicted proteins | sample PhyAR2_FD_201041 | JGI IMG/M metagenome (GOLD analysis project Ga0308156, IMG submission 201041) | Phyllosphere microbial communities from UC Gill Tract Community Farm, Albany, California, United States - DLSL A.R2 | ecosystem: Host-associated > Plants > Phyllosphere > Unclassified | place: USA... | reverse complement strand
TTCGATGGCGTTAAACGTTTCAGACTTAAATTTGGGCGGTGCAGCATAACGCTACGCAATTGACCAATTTCAGAACCGACGTAATGCTTTTCCATAATTATTCCTTTAACTGTTTTTCAGAATAAAAAGGGCATGCGCCATGTGATGTCTTTATTTACATGGCGGCTAAGCTCAATTGATTTCGAGATTTATAGTAGGCGCTTAAATAATGAATATTGTGACATCGCTCACGTGAAAATGGCTATTAAGGAGTTTGTTTTCATTTGCATGATTCGTATCAGATAATGATTAATTTGATTATATTTGCGGGTGAATAGCTAAGCAGGATCCGTTGGCATTATTTGGAGTTGTTATTATTTTGTAGAATTTAATGTTTTGACATATTTAGTTATGGTATTGATTTTAATGATAATTAAACGGCGCGCAGAATGACTATGCACTATTATCCATTAACTATTTTTGACTTAAGAAAAATCAATAAATAATTATGGGATTTAATAGCAAATTACCAAAATGATAAAGTGTGAAGTCACAGAGAGTTTTGCTATGAAGCGTATACGATCAGTAAGTTAGCATCACGGCCTGAAAGCGGAGGGCTGAGGTTATGCATAAAGACTGCATAAATGCCTGTGAGCGATTAACAGTGGAGTAACACATTTCCCGATAAACATGCGCTCGCGCAAAACTCATCGAAAAAGCGGTGGTAGGACAGTCTGAATTCTCGTATAAAAGATTAAAATGAAACGCTGTTTTACATTGAGGGTTTATTTATGATCGCTGGCAACATCCATCATTTGCAGTCCTGGCTGCCTGAAGAACTGCGTCAGGCTATCGAGTACGTCAAGGCGCACGTTACCGATGCTACCCCCTGCGGCAAACACGACATCGACGGCAACAGCCTGTTTTATCTGGTGTCTGAAGATATGACCCAGCCATTTGCCGAGCGCCGCGCTGAGTATCACGCCCGCTATCTGGATATTCAGATAATCATGAAAGGCCAGGAGGGGATGACCTTCAGTACCCTGCCGCACGGTACGCCGGACACCGACTGGCTGGCGGATAAAGACATCGCGTTTTTGCCCGAGGGCGGGCAGGAGAAAACGGTGGTGTTAAGTGAAGGTGATTTTGTGGTGTTCTATCCGGGTGAAGTGCACAAGCCGCTGTGCGCGGTGGGCGCGCCTGCGAAGGTGCGTAAAGTGGTGGTGAAAATGCTGGTGGGGTAAGCCCTGTTAGCGTAAGAGAAGGGTAAAACGTTCCCTCTCCCCGTGGGAGAGGGTGAAAGCATCAGGCCGCAGCCCGTCATTATGTGATCCAGCTTATATTTTCCGCACTCCCTCATCGGCTCCCATTTACCTGCGCTTTTTCTGCGTCATAGTATGATCGTTAAATTAATGAACGCCGTTCTATAATGTAGAACAAAATAATTCAGCAAGGAGATCTCATGCCGCAGACCGCGTTGTTCACGGGAATCATCCCCCCTGTCTCCACCATCTTTACCGCCGATGGACAGCTTGATAAACACGGCACCGCCGCGTTGATCGACGACCTGATCGCCGCAGGCGTCGATGGCCTGTTCTTTTTGGGCAGCGGCGGCGAGTTCTCCCAGTTAAACGCCGAAGAGCGTAAAACCATTGCCCGGTTTGCTATCGATCATGTCGATCGCCGGGTGCCGGTGCTGATTGGCACCGGTGGCACCAATGCCCGGGAAACCCTTGAACTGAGCCAGCATGCGCAGCAGGCCGGCGCAGACGGGATCGTGGTGATCAACCCGTACTACTGGAAAGTGTCCGAAGCGAATCTGATCCGCTATTTCGAACAGGTGGCAGACAGCGTCACGCTGCCGGTAATGCTGTATAACTTCCCGGCGCTGACCGGGCAGGATCTGACTCCGGCGCTGGTCAAAACCCTGGCCGACTCGCGGAGCAATATTGTCGGCATCAAAGACACGATCGATTCCGTCGCCCATCTGCGCAGCATGATCCACACCGTCAAATCTGCCCATCCGCACTTCACGGTGCTGTGCGGCTATGACGATCATCTGTTTAATACGCTGCTGCTGGGGGGCGATGGCGCGATCTCGGCCAGCGGTAACTTTGCTCCGCAGGTGTCGGTGAATCTGCTGAAGGCCTGGCGTGACCAGGAGGTGGCGAAGGCTGCCGAATACCACCAGACCCTGCTGCAAATACCGCAGATGTATCAGCTTGATACGCCGTTTGTGAACGTCATTAAAGAGGCGATTGTGCTGTGCGGCCGCCCGATCTCCACATACGTGCTGCCGCCCGCGTCGCCACTGGATGAACCGCGTAAGGCGCAGCTGAAAACCCTGTTGCAACAGCTCAAGCTCTGCTGAGCCGGAAGATGACGATGACCATTGAGAAAATTTTCACCCCACAGGACGATGCGTTTTATGCCGTCATCACCCATGCGGCCGGGCCGCAGGGGGCGCTGCCGCTGACGCCGCAAATGCTGATGGAATCCCCCAGCGGTAACCTGTTTGGCATGACGCAAAACGCCGGTATGGGCTGGGACGCCAACAAGCTGACCGGCAAAGAGGTGCTGATTATCGGTACGCAGGGCGGCATTCGCGCCGGGGACGGGCGACCTGTTGCGCTGGGCTACCACACCGGGCACTGGGAGATTGGCATGCAGATGCAGGCGGCGGCGAAGGAGATCACCCGTAATGGTGGGATCCCGTTTGCGGCCTTCGTCAGCGATCCGTGTGACGGACGCTCTCAGGGCACCCACGGCATGTTCGACTCCTTGCCGTACCGTAATGACGCGGCGATCGTGTTTCGTCGTCTGATCCGCTCCCTGCCGACGCGGCGCGCGGTGATCGGCGTGGCAACCTGCGATAAAGGGCTGCCTGCGACCATGATTGCGCTGGCCTCCATGCATGATCTGCCGACCATTCTGGTGCCGGGTGGGGCGACGCTGCCGCCGACCGTGGGGGAAGATGCCGGAAAAGTGCAGACCATTGGTGCGCGTTTCGCTAACCATGAGCTGTCGCTGCAGGAGGCTGCCGAGCTGGGGTGCCGCGCCTGTGCATCACCCGGCGGCGGCTGTCAGTTTCTCGGCACCGCGGGAACGTCACAGGTGGTGGCCGAAGCGCTGGGGCTGGCGCTGCCGCACTCCGCGCTCGCCCCGTCCGGGCAGGCCGTGTGGCTGGAGATTGCCCGTCAGTCTGCGCGGGCGGTGAGCGAGCTGGATAACCGTGGGATCACGACCCGCGATATCCTGACCGACAAAGCCATTGAAAACGCCATGGTGCTTCACGCGGCGTTTGGCGGCTCCACCAACCTGCTGCTGCACATCCCGGCGATTGCCCATGCGGCGGGCTGCACCATTCCGGATGTGGCGCACTGGACGCGCATCAACCGTAAGGTTCCGCGTCTGGTGAGCGTGCTGCCAAACGGCCCGGACTACCACCCGACGGTGCGTGCTTTCCTGGCGGGCGGCGTGCCGGAGGTTATGCTCCATCTGCGCAAGCTGGGGCTGCTGCATGAAGATGCCATGACCGTGACCGGCCAGACGGTCGGGGAGAACCTCGACTGGTGGGAAAACTCAACTCGTCGGGCGCGTTTTCGTCAGTGCCTGCGCGAGCAGGACGGCGTCGATCCGGATGACGTGATCCTGCCGCCTGAACGCGCCCACGAGAAAGGCCTGACCTCGACGGTCTGCTTCCCGACCGGCAATATCGCGCCCGAAGGGTCGGTGATCAAAGCCACGGCCATCGATCCGTCTGTTGTGGATGACGATGGCGTTTACCGCCATACCGGCCGGGTGCGGGTGTTTGTCTCTGAAGCGCAGGCTATTAAGGCCATCAAGCAGGAAGCGATCCAGCAGGGCGATATTATGGTGGTGATTGGCGGAGGCCCGTCCGGCACCGGCATGGAAGAGACCTACCAGCTAACCTCTGCGCTGAAACATATCTCGTGGGGCAAGACGGTCTCGCTGATCACCGATGCGCGCTTCTCAGGGGTATCCACCGGGGCGTGCTTCGGCCATGTGTCGCCGGAAGCGCTGGCAGGTGGCCCCATCGGCAAGCTGCGCGACAACGATATCATTGAGATCAGCGTCGACCGCCTGTCCTTAACGGGCAGCGTTAACTTTATCGGCACGGCGGAACAGCCGCTGACGCCGGAAGAGGGGGCGCGCGTGCTGGCGTCGCGTCCGGTGCATCCTGACCTGCACGCCCACGCATTTTTACCGGACGATACCCGCCTGTGGGCGGCTCTGCAGTCGGTGAGCGGCGGCACCTGGAAAGGATGTATTTATGACACCGATAAAATCATCGAGGTAATTAACGCCGGTAAAAAAGCGCTCGGTCTTTAATTATATTTCTGGCTCTTGTCGTCTACGGAAAATATTCCGTGGACGGCTTTTGCATGTCTGTTTTTTATTATTGCGTAAATAATATAATTACATGAAAAACAAAGTCTTTAAATGATATCAGGATGTCGAGTGGCGTCACAAAAGCAAAATATCATAATTCAGAAATAAGATATGACCATTGTCGGTTAATTGAACACTTAATTACACTCTATTAACACGATGTTGTGAATTCAGCACACGAAATAAGGGTGTATTCCTGATGATGCACCGGGCATTTATTTGCCTGAATCAGGACCCTGGCGTTTGCACTGTTCCACGTACTGCCGTTGGGGGTAATGATGCAATTAACCATGAAAGATAAAATTGGCTACGGGCTGGGTGACACCGCCTGCGGCTTTGTCTGGCAGGCCACCATGTTCCTGCTGGCCTATTTCTATACCGACGTGTTTGGCCTGTCGGCGGGCATTATGGGGACGCTGTTTTTAGTTTCCCGCGTGCTGGATGCCGTCACCGATCCGCTGATGGGGCTGCTGGTTGACCGCACCCGCACGCGTCACGGCCAGTTCCGCCCGTTCCTGCTGTGGGGCGCGATCCCGTTTGGGATTGTCTGCGTGCTGACCTTCTACACGCCGGACTTCTCCGCGCAGGGTAAAATCATCTACGCCTGCATAACCTACATTCTGCTGACCCTGGTTTACACCTTCGTTAACGTCCCTTACTGCGCCATGCCGGGCGTCATCACCGCTGACCCGAAAGAGCGCCACGCGCTGCAGTCCTGGCGCTTTTTCCTCGCGGCGGCGGGATCGCTGGCCATCAGTGGCATTGCGCTGCCGCTGGTGAGCATCATTGGTAAAGGCGATGAGCAGGTCGGCTATTTCGGCGCCATGTGCGTGCTGGGGCTGAGCGGCGTGGTGCTGCTCTACGTCTGCTTCTTCACCACCAAAGAGCGCTACACCTTTGAGGTGCAGCCGGGGTCGTCGGTGTCGAAAGACCTCAAGCTTCTGTTCGGCAATACCCAGTGGCGCATTATGTGTGCGTTCAAGATGATGGCGACCTGTTCCAACGTGGTCCGCGGCGGGGCGACGCTCTACTTCGTGAAATACGTCATGGATCACCCGGAGATGGCGACGCAGTTTCTGCTTTACGGCAGCCTCGCCACCATGTTTGGTTCGCTTTGCTCATCCCGCCTGCTGGGGCGCTTTGACCGGGTGACCGCCTTCAAGTGGATTATCGTGGCCTACTCCCTGATCAGCCTGCTGATTTTCTTCATCCCGGCCGAACATATCGCCCTGATTTTCGCCCTTAACATTCTGTTCCTGTTCGTCTTTAACACCACCACGCCTCTGCAGTGGCTGATGGCCTCTGACGTGGTGGATTATGAGGAGAGCCGCAGCGGTCGCCGTCTCGACGGGCTGGTGTTCTCCACCTACCTGTTCAGCCTGAAGATCGGTCTGGCGATTGGCGGCGCGGTGGTGGGCTGGATCCTGGCGTATGTGAACTACTCCGCCAGCAGCAGCGTGCAGCCGGTCGAAGTGCTGACCACCATTAAAATTCTGTTCTGCGTGGTGCCGGTGGTGCTCTACGTGGGCATGTTCATCATGCTGTCGTTCTACAAACTCACCGACGCCCGCGTGGCGGCCATCAGTCAGCAGCTGATTAAGCATCGTGCAACGCAGGGTGACGCCGTGCCCGACGCTGCGACAGCCGCATCCCATTAACAGGAGGCCACATGACAACGATAACAAACCCGATCCTCACCGGCTTCAACCCGGACCCGTCCCTGTGCCGTCAGGGGGAGGATTACTACATCGCCACCTCGACGTTTGAATGGTTTCCGGGCGTGCGCATCTACCACTCCCGCGACATGAAGAACTGGTCGCTGGTCAGCACGCCGCTGGACAGGGTGTCGATGCTGGACATGAAGGGCAACCCGGACTCCGGCGGCATCTGGGCGCCGTGCCTGAGCTACGCCGATGGCCAATTCTGGCTACTGTACACCGACGTGAAAATTGTCGATTCGCCGTGGAAAAATGGCCGTAACTTCCTCGTCACTGCGCCCTCCATCGAGGGGCCGTGGAGCGAACCGATCCCGATGGGCAACGGAGGGTTTGACCCGTCGCTGTTCCATGACGACGATGGCCGCAAATACTACCTCTACCGCCCGTGGGGGCCGCGCCATCACAGTAACCCGCATAACACCATCGTGATGCAGGAGTTTGACCCGCAGACCGGCACCCTTTCGCCCGAGCGCAAAACCCTGTTTACCGGCACGCCGCTCTGCTACACCGAAGGGGCGCACCTTTATCGTAAAGAGGGCTGGTACTACCTGATGGTCGCCGAAGGCGGCACCAGCTATGAACACGCGGTGGTGGTGCTGCGCTCAAAAACGCTCGACGGGCCGTACGAGCTGCATCCGGACGTGACGATGATGACCAGCTGGCATCTGCCGGAGAACCCGCTGCAGAAGAGCGGCCACGGCTCGCTGCTGCAGACCCACACCGGGGAGTGGTATATGGCCTACCTCACCAGCCGACCGCTGCGCCTGCCGGGTATACCGCTACTGGCCTCGGGCGGGCGCGGCTACTGCCCGCTGGGACGCGAGACCGGCATTGCGCGCATCGAATGGCGCGACGGCTGGCCGTACGTTGACGGCGGCAAACACGCGCAGCTGACCGTCCCCGGCCCGCAGATAGCGGAGCTGCCCGCCGCCTCCCGGGACAGCTGGCGGGAGGATTTCGACGGCAGCACGCTTGACCCGGAGCTGCAGACCCTGCGCATTCCGTTCGACGACAGCCTCGGCTCGCTGAGCGTGCGCCCGGGGTATTTGCGGCTTTACGGCAACGACTCGCTCAACTCGACCTTTACCCAGTCGACCGTGGCACGCCGCTGGCAGCACTTCGCCTTCCGGGCAGAGACGCGCATGCAGTTCTCGCCGGTTCACTTCCAGCAGAGCGCCGGGCTGACCTGCTACTACAACAGTAAAAACTGGAGCTACTGCTTTGTGGACTACGAGGAGGGGCAGGGCAGAACGATTAAAGTGATCCAGCTTGACCACAACGTGCCGTCGTGGCCGCTGCATGAACAGCCGATCCCGGTACCGGACAGCGCAGAGAGCATCTGGTTACGGGTTGACGTCGACACCCTGGTTTACCGTTACAGCTACTCGTTTGACGGTGAGACGTGGCACACCGTGCCGGTGACGTATGAAGCGTGGAAACTGTCGGATGACTACATCGGCGGCCGCGGCTTCTTTACCGGCGCGTTTGTCGGCCTGCACTGCGAAGACATCAGCGGTGACGGCTGCCACGCTGACTTTGATTATTTCACCTACGAACCGGCCGCGAAATAGCGGCTCAGGCCGGGTAACCCAGCGCGCGTGAGAGCTGGAGCCCGGCCTGCTGAAGTTGCTCGCGGAAGCTGGCCAGTTCGGCGTCATCCACCCGCGACGTCAGCGTCGACAGACTCAGGGCGGCAATCACGCGGGATTCATGGTTCCACACCGGTACCGCCACGCAGCGCACGCCCTGCTCGTTCTCTTCGCGGTCGAAGGCGTAACCCTGCTCGCGGGTCTCTGCGAGGGCCTCCAGCAACGCGTCGCGGGAGGCAAGGGTGGAAGGGGTATAGGTGGTGTACTGATAGCCCTCAAGCAGGGCGTTCAGCTCGGCCTCGCCAAGCCAGGCAATCAACACCTTGCCGATGGCGGTGGCGTGAACCGGCAGCCGACGACCAATGCGTGAATAGGCGATAGCCGCCAGCTTGCCTTCAATCTTCTCGATATAAACGCCTTCACGGCCGTCCAGGATCCCCAGATGGGTGGTCTGCCCGGTACGCTGCGACAGCTCCGTCAGCCAGCCTTTCGCCTTCTGGCGAATATCGATTGAGCCCACCACAAAATGGCCGCGCTCCACCAGCTTCATGCCGAGGCGATATTTACCGTTTTCCGGGTTCTGATCGATATAGCCGTGAAGCTGCAGGGTTTTCAGCAGCGAGTGGAGGGTACTTTTGCTCAGCCCCATCAGTTTGCTGATGTCGGTGATCTTAAGCTCGGTGGCCTGCTCGTTAAACAGGTCGAGGATCTGCAACGCACGTTCAACAGACTGAATAATCGGCATAATGCTGGTATGTCCACGCAGGAATTAAGGCGAAAACGTACCTTTTTCAGGCGGAAAAATCAATGAAGCGGCGCCGGTTTACGCCCTCTCCCGGTGGAAGAGGGCCGGGGTGAGGGCACCAGACCGCAGAGGATCACTCCCCAAGCGTCGCCACCATCACCGCCTTAATGGTATGCATCCGGTTTTCCGCCTGGTCAAACACAATGCTCGCCGCCGATTCAAACACCTCGTCCGTCACTTCCATTCCGGCGTGCAGATCGAACTCTTTCGCCATCTGCTTACCCAGCGTGGTCTGGTCGTCATGGAATGCCGGCAGACAGTGCAGGAACTTCACGTCCGGGTTACCGGTCAGCGCCATCATCTGCGCGTTCACCTGATACCCGCGCAGCAGGGCAATCCGCTCGGCCCACTTCTCTTTGGCCTCGCCCATCGACACCCACACATCGGTATAGATGAAGTCCGCCCCTTTCACGCCGACCGCGACCTCTTCCGTCAGGGTGATCTTCCCGCCATTCTTCTCCGCCAGCGCGCTGCACTCCGCCACCAGGCGCTCTTCCGGCCAGCAGGCTTTCGGTGCCACCAGACGCAGATCCAGCCCGGTTAACGCTGCCGCTTCCAGCATTGAGTTACCCATGTTGTTACGCGCATCGCCCGCATAAACCAGCGTCATCTCGTTAAACGCTTTGCCCGGCAGGTGCTCCTGCATGGTCAGCAGGTCCGCCAGCAATTGCGTCGGGTGGAACTCGTTGGTCAGCCCGTTCCACACCGGCACGCCTGCATACTGCGCCAGCGTTTCGACCACGTCCTGGCCGTGACCGCGATACTGAATGCCATCGTACATCCGCCCGAGTACCCGCGCGGTGTCTTTAATTGATTCTTTATGCCCAATCTGGCTGCCGCTCGGCCCTAAATACGTGACGCGCGCGCCCTGGTCAAATGCGGCAACTTCGAAAGAGCATCGTGTACGGGTTGAGTCTTTTTCGAAGATGAGCGCGATGTTTTTGCCAGTAAGCTTTTGTACTTCCTTACCCTTTTTTTTATCGGCTTTAAGCTGAGCGGCAAGGGTCAGCAGGGAATTGAGCTGTGCAGGGGTAAAATCGAGCAATTTCAGAAAGTGTTTCTTGTACAGATCAGACATTTTATCCTCACATGGCAAACGCCACTTATTGAATTAAAATTCACTTTATATGTCTAATTATTCATTTGCAACCCCGTTTCACAAATCTTTCCAACAAAGGTGGAGGCAAACCCGTCCGTGTGTGAAAATAGAAGTATCTGCCGCACTTTAAAGAGGAATGAGCCATGGCAAACCCGGAACACCTGGAAGAGCAACGCGAAGAGACGCGCCTGATTATCGAAGAACTGCTGGAAGACGGTAGCGATCCGGACGCGCTGTACACCATCGAGCACCATTTCTCTGCTGACGATTTCGACGCGCTGGAAAAACTGGCGGTAGAAGCTTTCAAACTGGGTTACGAAGTGACCGAGCCGGAAGAGCTGGAAGTGGAAGAGGGCGACACCGTCATCTGCTGCGATATTCTGAGCGAAGGCGCGCTGAAAGCAGAACTGATCGACGCTCAGGTCGAACAGCTGATGAACCTGGCCGAGAAGTTTGAAGTGGAATACGACGGCTGGGGAACCTACTTCGAAGATCCGAACGGTGAAGACGGCGAAGAAGGCGACGACGAAGATTTCATCGACGAAGACGACGACGGCGTGCGTCACTAAGCGTTTCAGGCGGTGGCGCATGCCACCGCTTTTTCAAGGCAGAACCATGGATTACCCGCAGATACTCGCCCCCGTTCTTAACTTCCTCCAGTGCCCGACCCCAAAAGCATGGATTGATCACGCCCGCGACCCGGCGAACCTGCCGCTGCTGCTCACCGACCACATGGTGTGCGAGCTCAAGGCCGCCCAGACCGCGCTGCTACTGGTGCGCAAATACGTCGCCGACGAAAGCGGTGCCGACGCGCTGCTCGACTGGCTCAAACCCTACGAAGCGTTCACCTTCCGCGAAGGCCCGGAGCCGGATTTTGTGGCCCTGCACAAGCAGATTGGCAAAAGCGTCATGCCCAAAACCGACGACCCGTGGGGCCAGGCGCTTATCGACAGCATGGTGCTGCTGATCAAAGAAGAGCTGCACCACTTCTGGCAGGTGCGCGAGGCGATGCTGGCGCGCGACATTCCGTACGTCAAAATCACCGCCAGCCGCTACGCCAAAGGGATGCTGAAAGCGGTGCGCACGCATGAACCGCTGACGCTTATCGACAAGCTCATCTGCGGCGCCTACATCGAAGCCCGCTCCTGCGAGCGTTTCGCCGCGCTGGCCCCGTTCCTCGACGACGACCTGCAGAAATTCTATCTCTCGCTGCTGCGCTCGGAAGCGCGCCACTATCAGGACTACCTGACGCTTGCCCAACAGGTGAGCGACGACGATATCTCACCGCGCATACAGCTTTTTGGCGAAATTGAAGCCACACTTATCTCGACACCGGACAATGAGTTTCGCTTTCACAGCGGCGTGCCGGTGTAAACCGGCATAGCGAAAAGAAAAGGATGCGAGATGAATAAAACGTGGATCCGTATAGTCGTGGTGACTCTCCTGGCCGCCGTCGTGGCGTTCTGGGTCTACTTCGACAAACAACGCCAGCACCCCCCCGAACAGCAGCTAGATACCACCCTCAACGCAATGCCCGCCTGGCAGGTGATTAAAGAGCAGGAGCCTGTGCTTCATCAGCGCATTCTTGACCAGATGGCGGCCCTGCAAAAAGCCGGCGAGCCGGAGCAGAAGATTATTGACACCATCCAGCCGCAGATCCTGCATCTGCAGATGTCGCGCCTGCAAAACGCGCCGGACGCTAACGTGGTGAACTATATGACGATCAACATGGAGCAGACCGCCGCCATCCAGAAGGTGAGCGACGACGCCTGTTTCCGCTTCCTCTACCCGGCGGTAAAAGGGGGCGTCAACCCGATGCGCATGCTGGATAAAGACCTGATGACGCGGCGCATGCAGGCCGACGCCGACATGATGCGCGCGGCCTACGGCAAAAACCGCCACACCGTGACCCCGGAAGAACGCGAAGCCGCGGTGACGGATGTCCGCCCGATTATGAAAACGCTGGCCGACAAGTACGGCGAGGACATCCAGCTGCTGCAGATGCCAGAGAAGGCGCTGGGCAAAGAGAAGCTCTCCTGCGACATGGTGCAGGAGATGTGGGCGAAGGTGCTGGCGCTGCCAGAGCAGAAGGCGGCAGGCGTGATTCGGCTGGCGGTTTCCGAGGTAGAATGACAGGACGCTGGTTTTTTGGGCACTTAGCGTAGGTTTAGCGCGTCGCCGCTTGCATGGCGGCGCGCGACAGGTATAATCCACAACGTTTCCGCATCCCCTTCAGTGCCGAAGTGGCGAAATCGGTAGACGCAGTTGATTCAAAATCAACCGTAGAAATACGTGCCGGTTCGAGTCCGGCCTTCGGCACCATTAGTACTTCCAAGACCATCCGAGAAAGTCCAATTATTCCTTTATAATCAATGTGTTCAGCGAATTTTACGTCCTGAGTCGTCCGAAATTGTCCGGTAAGATCTGGATGTTGTGGTGGTCAGCTCGATAAGATAAAGGAGTTATCTCCAAATTATGGCTATCACAGATGTAGCAGCTCGCACGGCAAAAAAGCCGGGTAGCTTTGGGGGCTTATCAGCTTGTATATACCTAGCAAAGGCACGTGAAAAGCGTGATGAACTGCGTCTTCTTTTACCAGAGGGAATCAGCTCTAATGCAAAGAAATAAGATATAAAGAGCAAGTATCGCTCAATATTTTTGAAAAAGTGGAAAAAGACTGGCACTCGAATAAATAAGCGTTGGTCTAGTGGTCGTGGTGAAAGGTTATGGTGATATTTAGAGAGCAATAATCTTACCATAATCGGTACCAAAAAATATTGTAGATTTAACTAGAAGAGATATCTTACTTCCATTACGAGAAGTAGAAATGAGCGGGCGTTTAGATGTTGCTTTATTTTTACAGCAGCGCGCGGCAATCTGACGCCCTTTTTCCTAACCGTGCAGGCGCAGATAAAACCCTTCCAGTCCAGTCGTAATAGAGCTTTAAATGCATCTAGGGTGAGTTGCGCATAGTGGGTGCTGACGTTCGCGCAGGGTCAAGCAGGCACAGGCCACGGCGCTTCGATACAGGGCGGCGAGCAATACAGGAGGTAATGGTTTTAACATTCCCACCTCCCGCCAGCACTAGCAAGGTCTGAGGCCGCTTATGCAACTGCATTAAAAGCGGCCCCTCAAGCGTGCAGGTGTGGCGGGGAGAGAATTGTGTTGCAATACTACGCTCGGATAGCATTTATAAAATTATTGTCTCCATTACTATCTTTAAACTGCCGTACAGTTAGCTCCAGCATTTTAACCATAGCACTTTCAAAATTGCTATTACCAATAAACTCGTCTCCAGGTGAAATAGATGCACATAATAAATACGGAACAGCAGGTGTTTCTGAAAACACATCAAATGCACTATTATGAAAGTCTCTGACTTGTGGTATTTCATCAGGATTTATAATCATCAAACCAGTGACTTGGTTTTGAATATTGGAAATTGAATGAAGGCCATGTAAGTATTTTAGAGTTAAATCTGGCAAATAATGTATAAATGCTTTGTCTGAGTATGTATATTTAGCATCTAAAATGATAAATTTTTCATTATCATGTTCATTGCTTATTTGTATAACAAAATCTGGGGACCTATTTGAGAAACGACCGGAGCTTGATCGTTTAGACACTTTACCATTATAGGTCGTCCACCCTTCAGTGTTAACTAATCCCCTTAAGTCAGCCATGGGATGTTTAGCCATCCAGTATTTTGGTTCATAAAACAGATTTAACGTAATGTCCTTTCTGAAACTGAAGGCAAATGAGATAGATTCACCGGCAGATTCAGTTAAAGATTTAGAACCACATTTTTTTTCAAGAACCGCTTTAATATAGAATAAAGTGTAGTATTCAAATAATTTCGGTATGCTCTGAATTGATAATAGTTCATCCTGAACACTCCAGTCAGGACTACCAAAGCGATACCAATCAACTATTTTTTTAAATACCGATAGATATAATGGATCTTTTTTTGCTTTCATTGTGAAGGTAGGTATTCCTACAACAATTTTTTTTGAAGGGATTTTGTCTACCATCATTCTTTTAGTAGAATGCAAATTAGCCAAAATAGACTTGCATTTTAATATTTTTCTTTCATTGATACTTTTTTGGAATTTCTGTATTTGACTGAAAAAACTGATGTACCCCAGAGGTGTTCCATTTACTTTTATAGTTTTCCTATCAGGGCTTTCAAAACCTGATAGTAAAAGTGAGGTTGTTTGAATTAATGTATTGATAAATCCATGAAGTACTTGGTTTTCGTAAACATCTGAATCCTCGACTGCTTGGTGTTCTATTAATTTTCTAGCGCCATATAGTGTATTGTTATATTCTAAAATCGCATTATCTATGCAGTCAGATTCGAAAAGTTCATCTGTATTATTACAAAGCCATGAAAGTGTAAGATCATCAACATTTGTACTATCATTTGGGTAGATATATTTCTCTCTTGTGGTTAGTTTGGTAATGGGGCTATTAATTATTTTTTTTACAAGAGCTGATGTTTTTATAGCGGTGTTTTCTATTTGCTCAAGTAAAATCTCAGCAGGGGTATCTCCATGTTTAAAACCTGCCTTGCGACGAGTTACTCTAAAAAATGAGCATAATGCTTCATTATCAATTTCAGCTAAAAACGTCAACATTTTCTCTACACGATCGGCGTTTATTTTTTTAGCTAGTACTTCGATAGATTGAAAATTAAATAACTCTAATTTCTCTTCAGTTTGTGCTTCTAAAGTTAATTCAGCTATTCCATAATAATTATGGAAAAAACACTCATACGAGAATCTCCCCAGCCTCTTTGGTTGCCATATATAAACCCATTGCTCATCAAATTTTTCAACAATGGTAGGCTCAACTTCATTCTCATATAAGAGCAAAGAGATCTTATCGTAAAATCGGTCACTAGAAAATGAAATTTCAATAGCCTCATCTTCAAGTATAAAAACGGATGAATTATTTCGCGCTTCTAATAAAGGAAGTTCAAAAGCGTCACCTTGACGCTTCCCCCCCAAAATTGAAATTTTAATTTTCATTTTACCGGCCCTTAAAAATATGAATATGATTCGCTATAGATATCACCATTATTTATTATATTTTTTAATGTTGCTTTTGATATGTTCAAATCAAGTTCAACAAGTTTTTGTTCGAGACTATGAAGTCTCTCTTTAAAACCAGTTCCATAACCCTCAATTAACGGTAAAATATGTTGGTTAATAGCGAAATCCAAGGGTTGGACTCTCAGCCCTTCAATTTCATTTGCAATATGGCAATATCGTTTTATTGCATTATATTTTCTCTGACTAACTCTTACGGATGTTGTTCTATTGATAGGAGTTCTTAATATTTCGATGATTTGTTCAAGTGAATTCTCCTCTTCAGTAGTAAAAGAGGCATCATAAAGGTTCACATCAAAACAACCTTCTAAAGACTCATTATTTATAGCACCATTAAAGTCAATGGTGTTCAATAAGCTTGATTTGAAATCTGAATTGTGATTCAAACCTATAACTGGGACGCGGTCTATCAATCGTGGGGAGAGACGCTCTGTTGATGCATCATTGTTTATCGTCGCTATAAATCGCACACCTTTTGAAATAGTGATGTGCCTCTCATCATCTGAAGGTATGCCAGAGTCAATTTTTCTGTTTCTTCCTTCAGGATCACACATACTTAAAAAATCTGACCAATAATGCTCAACGCTTGAAAGATTTGCTTCGTCTAATAATATTAGCTTTAAATAATCGTGATTATGATCACTTTTTAAGAATTCATATAGACCCGTGCGTGCTGGTTGATAAACATCTTTTAATGAATTATAAAACCCAAGGATGTCTCTGCTAGATACCCAGGCTCTACCAACAGGAATATTAATGAAGTTGCTGGTGTTATAAGTATTTTCTTCACTAGTTAAACCCATGCTTTGTGCAAGCCTAATAGCTGTAGAGGTTTTACCTGTTCCTGGAGGCCCTGCCAAAATTGTCATAAATGATTGATTTAAGCATATGATCAAATTAGTCATCTCATCAAATGAGAAATTTCTACCATTATCATTGCTGAAAGAGTCTACTAAATGATTTATATATTCACTTCTATTTTCTTTATTTAATTTAATTGTGGATGGTGTAATTTTTGTCTTATAAATTTTAGGAGTGCTTTCCTTAGATCTTCCCCCGTTCAATAATGTAGTTAAAGTTTGAATTTCAACCGCTTTCTCTAACAGTTGTGGTGAATTCAAAGTCGCTTTTTTAAGATTTAATGCTTTTTCAACAGATTCTTTCTCTTTATCAAGATCTTCTTTAAGTCTCTTTAAGTAATTTATCTCATCAATTAGTGAATTATAATCATTTACTCGTGATAAGGTGGCATAAAAAACATCAAGTTGTTTAGTTGTTTCAACAATCTTTCCTTCTAAAATAGAGTTTTCTTCTGTCAGTGATTGTTGTTTTTGTAATAAAATTTTATGAGCATCTTCAGCTGTTTGTCTTTTTATTTTTTCTATTTCTTCTTTGGCTTTTGTTTTTTCAGCTTCAACATTTTTAATTTCAAATTCTAATTCTGATTTTTTATTGGCAATCAAACGATCTAATTCATTTATTTCTTTGTCTAATTTTAATTTTTGCGTTCTAGTTACTTCTTCAAGCTCTTCTGATTTTTGCTTTACTAATAAATCTTTGTTTTTACTAAAGTAATTATCTAGATACAGTCGTCCATCTCTACTTTCTGCCAAGAACTCTTGTACAATATCCTGTCCAAAGGGGCTAGAGTTAAGGAATTCGCCTAGTAATTCTTTAAGTCTTATTAGTCGCTCACTATTCTCTAATACTTTGTTCTTTTTAACATATTCGTCTATTCCCTGAGAGAGTTTTTGTGCCTCATTTTTTCCAAGTGGACTTTTATTTTTAGAGAATCCATTTCCAAAGCCATTTTTTGTAAAGTATGATACTAAACGAGTATCCGATATATAATCAATTTGATCATAAGAAAGAGTGGAAAGATCTTTCAAATTATTTATAAAGTTTTTAGTTTCGCCTTTGATATTCCATTTTGAAGACAAGCTATTTTCGACTATACTTTTTGATTCTAATCTTGCAATGTGATCTTGTTTTAACTGTAATGGCGAGGGAGTAGATAAAGGGGAAAGTTGCCAATTACTATCTTGTTTTGATGCTTTGAATGGCCCATAAATGTACTCATTATTTTCTATAAAGAACTGAGTACTTGGAGCATCGATATCATGGCTAATAAAACCTGTGGTAATATCAGGGAGTTCAGACTTTATGACTGGTATAAAATAGTTCTTATCGAGCCTTTCAACTTTATTGCCTAAACCGAAATGTTTCTGATGTCTAGAATTAGTTAACCAATCATCATCATTGCTTTCATAATACTCGGTAAGTATAAATAACTCGTCATTCCCAAATTGTTGGCTAATACTCATGAATCCTTTAGAAATAAATATGCCGCCATTTGGGAAATCTCGCGGATCTATTTTTTCATATACTCCGTTTTCATTAATATGAGCAACAGGTATTACTAATCCCATGTCAGGATTTACAGTATGATTTTCTTCTTTAATGACTAATATTCTGTTCATAATCACTCTTATTTATAATAAACATTCTAACTATTGCATGTCCAACCATGCGTCAAAGTTACTAAAACTTCTGATTAGGAATCGTCCTATACTACTGTAACTTTACGTGTTCGAGTGCAACTTATGTCAACAACTGCAGAAAATTTTTTGCGTTACGGCTAGGCTTCTTAGGGTCATAGCGGTGGTCAGGCAGGTTTTTTAAAATATCTTATTTATTTTCAATTGCTTATATTTAAAGTTGGATTGCGGGCTTGGCACAATTGGTACTTCCAAGATCACTAAAAAGGTAAATTTGTCCTTTTAAAATAAGTAGTTGCAGCGATTTTTTACGTCCTGATTCTTCCGTGGTTGTTAGTTGAAGTAATGAAGCTCAATGCCAGACAGATTGAGACCGCAAGGCCAAAAGACAAAACCATACAAAATGGCCGATGGTGGCGGTTTGTATCTCGAGGTTTCGGCCAGTAGGTCTAAACACTTCCGTATGAAATACTGGCGTCACTCTGATAAAAGAGGATCGCCTCGCTTTTGATAGATGGGCTACTGTGACGCTTGTTCAGGCAATAGCAAAGCGCAATGAAGCTAAAAGCTGCTAGTGCAGGGCGTTGACCCAAAAGCCGAACAGAAAGAAGCTCAGACCGAAAATTTGGGGTGTATATTTTAAAAACCAGAGTGGCACGCCAGAAACAAGTATAGGAGTGCTTCGTTATGTAAAGCATTACATCCTCCTTCATTCTGGTTCGTCAGACATCCGCCAGCTCGAAACCAGCCACTTGTTAGACCTGATTAAAAAAATTAATACACAAGACGTTGCTCAGCGCCTGGGAAAGCGTGTCATGGATATGACACAAAAACTGTAGTTTGTGGGATGGGTTCAGGACGATGGCGTATAGTGCTTTTGATGATTCAGGATTGTGGCGTGATGACGCGATACAACACCAGTCGAGCCACTCTCAGCGCAATAATATGCGAGCGGCTTATATCCATACTTCTTAACATGTAGATAAGCATAGATTACTGATTCAGTGGTGGGCTGATTATCTTGGTGTCAACCTATTACCTCTATCGCTGCTTATGAATATGCATGAAAACCTAAGTAATTAATTTTTTGAGAGGAATGCTATTTTTGTACCATTTTTTGAAGATTAATTTAAGTTAAATCCTTATCAAAACCAATATTTAGATATGTGATCAGCATTAGACATACAAATTTTAACGGCATGAAACTATTGAATTTTTTAGTGAAATATGATAGATGATGCGATGTTTCAAAACTTTAAAACTCAGGTGTAAATCATGGAAAGTATCAGTGTAAGAGTGTTGGATTTGTATTTGGATAGTAAAAATCCTCGGCATGAACCTATTTCTGATAGAGATAAAATAATTGAGCATTTAGTCAGGACTGAAAAAATAAAGGCCTTAGCAAAGGACATATCTGAGAAAGGTATTAGCCCTTTAGATTTACCAGCAGTTATTAAGGACGGCAAGGGGAATCTTGTAGTTGTAGAAGGGAATCGAAGGATCTGTGCTTTAACACTCCTAAATGATCCAGAATTGTGCCCTGACGCTGATAAAACGTACTTCAAAAATCTTTCAGAAAAAAGTCAAATTATTCCTGATGAACTAAATTGTGTTTTATTTGATAGCCGTGAAGAAGCAAATACATGGATTGAGCTTAGGCATAATGGTGAGCAAGGTGGTGTTGGTCTGGTTACTTGGGATGCAACCCAGAAAGCACGCTTTTTTGATTCCTCAGATAATACACTAGCGTTAAAACTCATTGATTATGCCCAAGAACGAAAAATAATAACAGCAACTCAAAGACAAACAAAAATTTTGACCACAATCTCAAGATTTGTTGGGAATCCAATTTTTAGAAGTATGTTAGGGGTCACTACAGGGCGCTCTGATCCTAATGTTAAACTTGATGTTCCTCGGGAGGATTTTGATAAAGTATTACAGAAGTTTTTTGATGATCTTTTCGCGGGAGAAAATAATGTTACTTCTCGCTCCAAAAAAGATGACTGGGAGCGGTATGCTAAGAAATTGAGAACTGAGGGTTATGCTCCGAATACGCATGTGGATGAGTATGATCTAATAGAGAAAATACCTAAGCAACCATCTCCGGTAAAACCAGTTCAGCCACTTGTTGATGGTCCGATAAATAATCCGAGCCCTGATTTAAGAAAGTATATCATACCTAGTGATTTCAAAGTTGTAATTAAAGATAAAATTATTAAAAGAGCATACGATGAGCTCCGTACACTTAATTGCGACGAATATACATTAGCATCTGCATTAGTTTGCAGAGCATTTTTAGAGAATGTCTATGGACGTTTTTACGAGAAAACGTTTGGTAACCATCCAAGCGGAATGCCGACTCACAGCGTTCTCGATAAAGTAATAAAAAAACTTGAAGAAAATAAAACTGAATTTAGTAAAGTTGAATCCAACGCACTTGGTGCCTTGAGGAGGGTTCAAAACAATGAAAACAACGTTCTGTCTCCTAGAACTTTGGGCGCTTTTGCTCATGCCGGATGGTATCCTGATGCAAAAGCTCTTAAAAGAGAATGGGATAATATTGCAGCAATCGTAGCTTACCTATTGAAAAATATATAATTATCAGGTAATTAATTAAATTGTAAGTCTATGGCCACGTGAAGTGGCCTGTAGTATACTATGCCCTATAAACAGTAGCTTAAGAGTAAAGTCATGCCGCAAACACCATCCCCATTAAGATACCCTGGAGGTAAAACCTCGATAGTTGATATGGTGTCTAAGATTATTGAGTCTAACAAGCTGACCGGCGGACATTATGCAGAACCATATGCAGGTGGCGCTGGGTTGGCTTTATCCTTGTTATTTAAGGGGAAAGTGCATGAAATTCATCTCAATGATTTAGACAAGGCGGTATGGTCTTTTTGGAATTCGATACTCCACAGCACGAGTGATTTTATCGATAAGATAAATGAAACAGAAATAACTATCGATGAATGGAAAAAACAGAGAGAAATACAACTTAACCCTAATCGCTATTCAGAATTTGAATTGGGTTTTTCGTCGTTTTTTCTTAACAGAACTAATAGGTCTGGTGTTATTCTTAAAGCTGGGGTTATTGGTGGGATAAAACAAGAGGGAGAGTATAAATTAGGATGTCGGTTTAATAAAGATGGGTTAATAAAAAAAATAAAAAGAATTTCTAAATATAAGCACAGAATACATCTTTATAATCTTGATGCTATTGATTTTATTAAACATATAGATACTACTTTTGAGAATGGTGTTTTCCTTTGTATAGATCCTCCATATTATAATAAAGGCTCAACGTTATATACCAATTTTTATGAGCCAGGAGATCATGCAGAGATCTCAAAAATCATTTTATCTATTGAAAAACCGTGGGTGCTTACTTATGACAATGCTTTGGAAATAAGTGAGTTATATAAAAGCCGCAGGCAGTTTAATTTTAATCTTAATTATAGCGCGGCAACTAAAAGAATCGGGACGGAGTTATTAGTCGTAAGTAAAGGGCTTCGGATTCCTAATGGTTTGAATATTAGTAAAAAATAATCATATATACTTAGCAGTAAGTTATTAAGATCACTTTTATGAATATATCATGCGAATTAACCGCCTCTCGGAGGTTTTTGTGCATAAATTGTTTATGTATCTGTAATTGATTCCAGACTATAGGTAGAATAATTAATTACTTAATGTGCTTGTAGAATCCTTTCACGTCCGCACTTGCACGCATAAGGGGCCGCTTTTGATGAAAGTGCGTTTGAGTCTCAAGCCGCTTCTTAGCTGGCGTGAGAGGGGGAGCATTATAGCGCATGCATGGCTTAAATCCGGAGAAGGTCGGGATACAGGAATTTTGTGGCGGGCTGGTGCAAGTCTTGTTCAGCTCATTTTTGGGCGTAATTCTGATTTTATGCTGATGTATATTTTTCTTAATTATTATCCCGCGAACCCGTGTCTGGCCTGAACCCTTTGGCCGTTAAAATTTCATTATCCTTCGCGGCATACTTTATTTTAGCCATGCCAGTATCTATGTCATACCTATATGCTTACATAAAGGAGCACGGTTATAGGAATACATTCCGTCTCACCTTTTTTACAAAGGGTTGTCATCCATATGGAAAGAATACGGGGTGAATTACTGCAAGGGGAAAACGAATCAGGTGATGCAGTCTTATCTCATGTTCAGGGGCGAACGCAACTCAAATTTGCTGCCAAAGTGTGAAGGACTTTCCTCTAATTAAACCAATTCAGACCGGCAATGCCGAATTTTTCAATATAGTGAAAAATACCCTGTCAGTCTCTGTTGTGCTAATGTTCAAGGGGTGGCAAAATATAATTATGCTAGTTTATGTAGAGACTTAGTGGAGCATTAAAATATTTATATATTCATGCCGTGAGCGGTTCAAAGTCTTGATATACTGTCATTAAGAAAACAGCAGGCAAAGGTTAGGCAACTCATAAGTTAAGAGACGCATATATGAATGTTCAATTGGTAACGGTTGTAGGTTTAGTTGCTATTCCCTTTTCAACAGCACTGGGCTTTTGTGCTGTGTTACTAGGCCTCTTCAGTTTTGATGATAAGAGAAAAAAGGGTATTTCGAAAAAAATTACAAATATTTTCTCCTGTAAAAACAAGATAAGTAATTATTCCGAATGGTGGTCAGGGAAGTTTTTCTTAATATTCGGAAGTGGTTTTTTATCAAAAAGACAACTATTGAGCATTCCATTCTTTACTATTTTATACTCTAGCCTTCTTTTTGTGTTGTGGTTTGTTTGGTTGTTGATATTTGAAAACCCTGAAAAAATTATCCCTAAAAGTGTACCTCTGACCATTAAAATGGCTCTGAATGATTTTGTAAGTTATGGTTTTGCTTATTCTTTAGGCCTTGATTTTATATCAATTGCCTTGACGCGAGTGTATATTAAGTATTCATTTAAAAATAATTTTAATTCAAAGAAAGGGATTGGGTTATTTGTTTTATCAACGGCTCTGGTATTGTTTTTGTATACTTTGATTATACATCATTTGAGAGTAAACTCCGTCGAGAATTTATATATAGGGCAGCAACTTTATTTCGAGAAACGCCCGGATCTTAGTTGGCATCCATTTGCAATATTAGCTTCTTCTTTAAATATCAATAATAATGAAACGCTAATAGTAGTGACGTCAAAAGGATGGTTGTTGAATTATTTTATACCTCAGGCTTTAATGTTGTATGCTTCATTAATAACTCAGTTTAGCCTTATGATGTTATTTATGTGTTATTTAATGTCGAGATTTTTAGCAAGGACGGAAGTTTTATCTCAGACTTTGTTGAAAAACGCAGGCACAGCTCAAATGAGTGCCTGGGGTTTTATTATGCTGGCAGCACTTTTCATGCTTGCCATAGTTTTAATGTTGCTATTAATTACCACTTTTTTATCATAGTTGAATCTATTTTTAAAATATTTATGTTAAAGTCAGTGAAGAATTATTTATTAATTTATGAGTGATTTAATAATTGGGAATAGATAATGCTTTGTCAGATTATTTTGGTTTGACTTGGCGGCATACATTATTTCTATTTCTTTTTTAACAACATATGATAGTTATTATACTCATTCTTGACTCTGATGAACAGCTACAAAATCACTGTTCATCAGTCCTTCACATTCTTTTGTCTGAAAAAAATGAGAAACTTAGCGGACATTATGACTAATTTTCCAATGAAAAAGTTTCATATGCTCAGGTTCGGATCATGACAACGGATCCAAATCGAGAATAATTTTTTGAATGTTTTGCTATAAATCCATTTATTGATTAATAATTTAAAAAATAAATAGTGGGACACAAGAGGGGATCTCTTATGATTGTTTTATGAAATAAAATTCCATATATTATTTATTTTTTTGAGCACGGTTTTCCCCTTACCCCCTATACACCTCCCTCCGATGCCATTCCACAAACCCTTCCCCTGGATAATTCCCTTTCACCATCGGCAGTGCTATCTGCTTCCCGGCGAAATCCCAGAACAGTCGTCCTACAATCCCATTCCCGTTACCATTTACCGCCTCAGACACCAGAACCCGCATACTTTCATCCAGCCCAATCGATCCCTTATCAAACGCTTTATGATGAATTGCACACAGCGCCAGCCCATTCGGGATTTCACACGGCCCGCCAAACTGTTTCCACTTGATATGCGCGGCTTCAAGCGCAACGGAGGTGTTATCATGTCGCATGTTGAATCCGCAGATTGCACATTCATAGTTATAGGCGCGAAGCACCTGCTGGCGAAACAACGGATCGCGAACCTTACGGATCTGTTGAATATCAAAACCCATCTCATCTGCGATCTCTTCCTGGATGCTTTCCGGGAAATGCGCCTCAAGGATCTTCTGTGCCAGCGAGCCGATCAGCTTTTTATTTTTTTTGAGCAACGCATAGTATTCTTCATCAAAACCGCCAGCGACCTTATGTTCAACAAGCTCTTTTACCGGTGGCTGTTTGCTGCCAGTGGTGGAACAGAGTTCACTGTTCTCAAGATCCCAGAATCCATCCCGTTTGAGTCGCCAGAAGGGCATGTTCGTGTAATGTTCTTTCCTGTCTGGACCAAAGCGTTCTAACAGGCTTAGCAGTTGAGCATGTACCTCGGTACCGTAGTCAAACAGACGTGCATGCCCCTGCTGATAGTTCGCCAGCACGTACAGAAGCAATAAGGGTTTATGTGGCGCACGTTGTTCGCCCTTGCGCCAGATGGTGATGTTGGCAATTGCCTGTTCGAGTGTTTTGCTGGAAGCCATCGCGTTACGGAAGAAGGTAAATAATTGCGATGATGCTCGCAAAACCCAGACCAATCAACCCACAACGAACAAAAACATGGCCTTAGCGCACACAACACTATTTCCTGAATCCCCCTCGCAAATTCCAAATTTACCCCACCCAAAACCGCTGTATTTATATTCAGCCTGGTATAATACGCATCAGAAATAACGCCGAACGGCAGAATGAGTTTCACAGGAATTATTTACAACGAGACGCGATATGAAGGTGCTGCAACACCCCCATACCGCTAACCACTACCAACTTACAAGGAGTTGAAAATGGCTGCGCCGAATTTTATGCCAGAGTTTACGGTTTGCAAAACAGAATCAGACGCTTTCACCGGCATGATTGAAAACCGCGAGCTGGTACGCAAAAACAGTACCCGCCGTCTTCACGGCAACCAGACCAGTGCCGCGCCTGTTCACCCCCGCGCAGAAACGCCGGAAGCAAGCTCCGCCTGCTGCGAACTCTATGCCCGGATAGATAATAAATATCTTCCGCTGGGGGGAGACTGGTTAACCCGGGCAGGATTTATCAGCGGTATGCCGGTTAAAATCCGGGTGATGAAAGACTGTATTGTGATCACGCCGCAGCATACAAGAGAATTATGGGGATGCCTGGAAGGGATGAGTGTGGTGAATATCAATAAACAAAAAGTCGCTCAGTGGTTAAAAACATTCCCAGGGGCGTTAAATGATACGGGCGATATCCCGGTGATTAAGCGCGGGTAAACGTGACGGAATCCGCGTTCATATTATTCTGAGCCGCCTTAATACCTGATGCGTGAAGGCGGTATAGTCGTTAAGGCTATACCGCCTGTTTCAGGCTATCGGGCAATCAACGCAAACACCCCCCAGCCAAAGTACTCTCGTGTGTAGGTGACGTGGCGTTTGGGCGCAATTGTCAGCTCCGCGCGAACTTCTTGTGCAAAGTCATCGTCAGAGTTTTCCGCCAGCCAGCGACGCAGGGTCATCCATTTCGCCGCTTCGTATCTGTCCCAGCCTTCCTGGTCTGCCAGAACCATTTCCACCAGGTCATAGCCCTGTGCGTCGAACGAGGCGACCAGGTCGGGCAGGGTGAGAAAGTCTGCGATGGACGAGACGCCGCAGGCCTGGGCTATCTCATCGCTCGCAGGCACCTGACGCCAGTAGGGTTCACCGATGAGTATCATCCCGCCAGGCCGGAGGCTTTTTGCCAGTAGCGCCATTGTTCCGGCGACGCCGCCGGCAATCCAGGTGGCGCCCACGCAGGCCGCCACATCACATTTTTTATCTGCGACGTATCCGGCCGCGTCGTCATGAATAAAACGCACGCGCTCGCTGACGCCGAGTTCGTCAGCACGGCGCGTTGCCTGTTCGGTGAAAAGTCGGCTCATGTCGATGCCGGTGCCGGTAATGCCATGATCGCGCGCCCAGGTGCAGAGCATTTCACCCGAACCGCTGCCGAGATCGAGAATGCGCGTGCCTGGCTTCATGCGTAACACGCGGCCCAGCGTGGCGTACTTTTCCGGGGTGAACGGGTTATGAATGCGGTGTTCGCTTTCGCTGACGGTAAAAATACGTGGGATATCCATCATCCTCTCCTTAACGATTATCTGGCTGGGCACGAACGCTGTTCAGCCCGGTCGTGTTAATGCGGTAGGGCTGACCGTTGACGGACTTGATCAGCTTTTTGGTTTTGAGTTTTTTGAAGACGGCGAGCGTGCAGTCGGCGAGCAACAGCCCTTCGCGGCTGTAGCATTCAACGGCGGTGACGCGGCCTGAGCTATCGCGGACGTGCGCAATACGTCCACCTTTGGCGAGAACGTGTAAGGTACGTTGTTCCTGACGGGATAAATTCATACTGGAAAACCTGTTTAATCATCATGTGCAAAACGTGCAAACACACCGCGGTGTCCGCATTCGATTTCGGCGCATTGATAATCAGTCCGGCCTGAAAGGTCGGGGAGCTGATTATCGGATGATGACATTCTCCAGCATCAAAGCCTCGGGTTGAGTTGAGAGGTATTTACCGGGTGAATAATATCACCTGTTTATTTTAAGGGAATGGTCGGGTGGGAAAAGTGTGATCCAGGTGGAAGCTCAGGCAGCGCCATCAACGGATCGTAGAACCGGATGGCGCGATGTAAATCAGCTGAGATCGTGCAGCGCTTTATCCATGGCCGGAGCGAGACTGAAATCACTAAACTCGACGGCTAAGCCGCTGCGTTCGGGCGTGCAGCACATGACACCGACTTTCACTGGCCCCGACGGAAAATGGCATAAACGCAGCAAAGGCCACGACAGCCCGTCTGCTGAGTACTGTAACCGCAACGCGTCTCCCTTGCGGGTCAGGCGAAGCCAGAACTCCCGGGGGTTACCCGGGAAGATACCGGTTGCCCAGTCGGAGGCCTGTAACGTCAGTACGCTGCCAATGGCCGGCGCGCCATCATTGTATTCAATCCCGGCCTTGAGCCAGTGTTGCTCGTCCGACATCAGCATGATCCCCGCCTGGTCATAGAGCGTACTGAAATCAGCGCGGATGTTAGTCTGAAACGTGAAATCACCTGCCGCGTCAGTCGCGTAGATGTGGCCCGAGAAACGCTCGAATCCGTACCACGTATGGCGCCAGAAATCGGTGTGGTCATCGGTCACGACCGATAACGTGTTGTTCTCGCTATGCCATTTGGCCGGTTCGTTTATCCAGTAAAATTCGTTTTGCATAATGTCCCCAGGTGACTGTCAAAAGGTCGTCGGTATGCGGCCTCCCTTGTTCAACAGGATTCGCGCCTGAGCCAGGGGCTCTCGACCAGCACCTTATCCCGGTGGGTGTCGCCATTGATAATGTGCAGGGTACTTAAGCGCCCAATCTCATAATGCGGCAGCTGGACCGTGGATAGCGGGGGTAAAAACAAATTTCCGATGCCGACAAGATTATCGTAGCCAAGAACGGCAATATCCTGTGGGATTCGGATACCCTGCGTTAACAGCGTCTGATACACCATGAAGGCAATACGGTCGTTACCACAGATGACCGAATCAAATTGCGGTTTCCCCTGAACGATATGCGCCAGCAGCATCTCCGGAATATCCCGGTAGTGCTCATCGCCGAATTGCATATAGCAGTGCTCAAGCGTATCAGGATCGATACCGGCTTCACGGCAGGCGCGATCCAGCCCCCGACGGCGGCGACGCGTCGCCAGATGGTTGACAGGTAAATGCAGGCAGAGAGGGCGGTTGTATCCCGCCGCCAGCAAGGCCTGCACGGCCGTATACTGGCCTTGTTCATCGTCAGGTATATAGCTGGCAACCGGTTCTCCCGTGTTCTCACAGTTGGCCAGAACGCAAGGGTGCTCCAGTAGCCGGGGCGGGATGCTCACTTCACGCAGCCCCATGGTGGTGAAAATGATCCCCCCGGGCCGGTGGGCGAGCAGCAGGTCGACAATATCGTCAGGATTATCATCGGTAAACATATTCACCACGAAGCTGTTCCAGCCGTACGCCCGTGCGGTTTCTTCGATAGACAGCGTGATTTCTACCGAAAAAGGGGTGGTGACGGTATCCAGCGCCAGCACGCCGATGGTTTTGTTCCGGGAGCCGACACGACGAACCTGCCGGGCTGAGAGGTCAGGCACGTAATTTAACTGCAGGATCGCCTCCTGCACCCGGGACAGGGTTTCAGGCTTTACGCGTTTCGGGTCATTGAGCACCCGTGAAACCGTCATGAGCGATACATTGGCCAGTTTGGCCACATCTTTTAAAGACGCCATAGCTTTCCATTATCTGAATGCATTCGACCCGGTAAGGTGTTGTGAGCCAATGCGAATGTCCTATTCTAGGCACCGACGCCCAGGGTTACGCAAGTCACACTCAAAAGTTTGAGCACGATCTCAACACATTAATGTTAACGTTAACTTTTGTGATTAACATCGAGTATCACATCAAAACCGAGTGTATGCCTGAAATGTTAACGTTACCATATTAGCATATCCTTCTTGCGAGATTACGTAGATGAAAAAACGGCCTACTCGAAGTTACATGCTGCTCAGCGCTCTGCTGTTCTTTTTCTTTGTGACCTGGTCCTCATCAAGTTCACTTCTCTCAATCTGGCTTCACCAGGAAGTGGGGCTAAAGGCATCGGAAACCGGCATTATTTTTTCCGTGTTATCCGTCTCCGCGCTCTTCGCGCAGGTCTGTTATGGCTTTATCCAGGACCGACTTGGTCTGCGCAAACATTTGTTATGGTTTATCACCGCGTTGTTGATCCTCTCCGGCCCGGCTTATCTGCTTTTTAGCTACCTGCTGAGCGTTAATATTCTGCTGGGCAGCGTATTCGGGGGCTTATTTATCGGGCTGACGTTTAATGGCGGTATCGGCGTTCTGGAGTCCTATACCGAGCGCGTTGCGCGTCAGAGTACCTTTGAGTTTGGGCGGGCACGCATGTGGGGGTCTCTGGGCTGGGCGGTTGCCACGTTTTTTGCCGGGTTACTGTTTAATATCAACCCTGACCTTAACTTCCTGGTGGCGTCATGCTCAGGATTAATCTTCTTCTGTCTGCTGGCCCGCTTAAAGGTGGCCGCGCCGGCAAGCATGGAGAAACTCGAAATTGGCGCTAAAAAAGTTTCTCTGGAGGACGCCCTGCGTCTGCTGACTCTGCCGCGCTTCTGGGCGCTGATATTCTTCGTGGTCGGAACCTGCATTTACGGCGTATACGATCAGCAATTCCCGGTCTATTTCTCGTCACAGTTCCCGACATTACGAGAAGGGAACGAGATGTTTGGCTATTTAAACTCTTTCCAGGTCTTTCTCGAGGCCGCGGGTATGTTTTGTGCGCCGTGGCTGGTTAATCGCATTGGCGCTAAAAATGGCCTGATATTCGCAGGTATGGTGATGGCGCTGCGCATGATTGCTTCCGGGCTGGTGGAAGGCCCCTTGCTTATCTCCATTACCAAACTGCTTCACGCGGTCGAACTGCCAATATTGTTAGTCGCCATATTTAAATACAACAGCCTGAATTTCGACAAACGTCTCTCCTCCACCATTTATCTGGTGGGATTTGCCTGCACCAGCTCCGTCATTGGCACCGTCTTGTCCCCGCTGGCAGGCTTTAGCTATGAGAGATTTGGCTTCGCCCAATCCTATCTGATCATGGGCATCATGGTGTTCAGCACCACGTTTATTTCCATTTTCCTTTTGCGCTCAACTAAATCCTCATCTGAGCCATCTTTTCTGCAGCAAAACGCTGTGTAATGTACTGAGAGTAAAGACGATGACATCCTTATTAGAACAGGCTGAACAGGTGCTTGAAAAAGCACAATCCGGGATTAATCCGCGCTGGTATCCGCGCTATCACCTCGCCCCTCGCGCAGGCTGGATGAATGATCCTAATGGCCTGGTATGGTTTGACGGCTGGTATCACGCCTTTTATCAACACCATCCCTATTCCCCGAAATGGGGACCGATGCACTGGGGGCACGCCCGAAGCAAAGATCTGGTGCATTGGGAACATCTGCCCGTCGCGCTAGCACCAGAAGGCCCGGCGGACAAAGACGGCTGTTTCTCCGGCTCCGCCGTGGTAGACGGCGATACGCTGGCGCTCATCTACACCGGACATAAATTTCACGGCCCGTCGGACACAGACGACAACCTCTACCAGGTGCAGTGTCTGGCGACCAGTCGTGACGGCATCCATTTTGAACGGCACGGCAGGGTGATTGATACACCGCCCGGACTGCATCACTTTCGCGATCCGAAGGTGTGGCGCGAAGGTGAGTTCTGGTACATGGTTGTCGGCTCCCGCGTGGATAATACCGGCCAGGTGCGCCTGTACCGTTCCACCGATCTCCGCGAATGGCATGACGAAGGTATTTTCGCCGAGGCTGATGAAGGCAAGGGCTTTATGTGGGAATGCCCGGATTTCTTCACCCTGGGAGAGAAGCGTGTCCTGATGTTCTCGCCACAGGGCATGGCGGCGGAAGGGTATCACTATCGCAACCTGTTCCAGAGTGGCTATTTACTTGGGGACTGGCAGCCAGGTCAACCGTTCACCCACAGCGGACAATTTACTGAGCTGGACCACGGCCACGACTTTTATGCCCCGCAGAGTTTCGTGACCCCGGATGGCCGACGCATTGTCATCGGGTGGCTGGATATGTGGGAATCACCGATGCCCGAACAGCAGGATGGCTGGGCCGGAATGCTCTCGCTTCCGCGCGAATTAAGCCTTGTCGATGGCCGGGTGAGAATGAAACCGGCTGCCGAAGTGACCGCGCTGCGTGGCAGCTATTATCCCACGCCCGTCCGCTGCCTGAACAATCAGAACGTCCTTGTCGCGGCAGATGCCGATGCGGTCGAAGTACAGCTGGCATGGGATTTGAGCGCATCGACGGCTGAACAGTTTGGTATCGCATTGGGCGACGGGCTGAGAATTTACGTCGACGATCAGGCCGGGCGTCTGGTGGTGGAGCGCCGCTATCCGCAATATTCGCTGGAAGGCACGCGCAGTATTCCGCTACCAGCGGACAGCGTTCTGTCACTGCGAATTTTTATCGACCGCTCATCGGTGGAAGTTTTTGTTAACGATGGTGACGCTTGCTTAAGCAGTCGTATTTATCCGCAGCCGGGCAAGCGCGATATTTCATTGTTTGCACATCAGGGTGTGGCCTCATTATACGATGCGGGATACTGGTCTTTAGATAAATAATCTCCGTTCCGACCTGTTTCTTGCAGGGTGAGTTTTTATTTCTGCCAGTCTCTGGCTGGCATGTTATTGTCTGGAATAATGAGAGAGCAAAATGGATGAAAGCGTAATACCTCAAAATTGCATTACCGCGAAAGATAAAAACATATTTGTTCCAGGAAAACAGACGTTGGCATTAATGGTGACATTAGCGGCATTTCCTGCCATTGCTGAAGACGTTACAGGAAACTATCATAGCTATTTTCAGGATGAATCAGACACCAACGGTACGAGTGTATCATCAGCCAATAACGGTAATGAACAATCGTCCCTTCGTGTTTCGTCTTCTCCGGTTGCTGCAGGTCAAAAACCTGAACTCATGCCCTCGTTAAAGCCCGTGACGTTATCGGCACCAACGGAGAATAAAAAAGCGGAAGTGAAAAAGCGTCCTAAAGGGGATAACCCCGAATACGTCAGTTTGTTGCGTTTAAGGCAGGAAGACCCGCCGGTTCACTGGAACAGTATCGGTCGTAATATGGAAGTGGGTGGCCTGCATGGAAACATCGGGTCTCAGATAGAAATTGACGATGTTCGCTGGAGCAATAATAAGAAAAACAGCGGCAAGTTTAAGCTCGCCACCATTCAGGCTTTTTTAAGGCATGATGAATTGCCTAACTGGTATTTCGGTTTCTGGAATGCCAGAGAAGACAGTTATAAAGGACAGTTCAGTAATCAGGACTATCAAGGCACCAATACCATCAATGAATTTTTTGTGGGCCATATTTTCGAAACCTGGCGAGGGAATATCGGTACGGAAGTTATGGTCGGCTCCGAAACGGCAACGAAACGCTGGAAAAACCGGTTCAAGGTCTGGCAGGACCTGCGACTGTCCAGCAAATGGAGCCTGGCCGGATATGCGTATGGCGAATATCAGCCTCAGGGGAACGAACCGGGGAATGGCGATCTGGAACAGTACATTTTCGAAATTGAACCAGCCATTCAATACCGCGTGAATCCTGATCTCGGACTCTATTTGCGACCCTATTATTATCATAACCGCCAGGAGCGTCAGAGCTGGGGCGATATTGTCGAAGAAGAATGGAAAGTCACGGCCGGGCTCTGGCGAAACTGGTATCCATTATTAACCTCCCTGTATGTTGGATTTGGCCAGGACAAAATAGATAACGCCAGCAATGCCAGCGAAGTTTTCTATGACGGTCGGTATAAGTTTATCGGTGGCACGCTGAGTTATCCGGTATTTGGTGAAGTGCGATTATACGGTGAATTCAAAGCACAATTTACGAAAGAAACCGGGCTTTGGACATCGACCGGTCACTCATGGAACCCGTTTACCGTGGTTGGCGTGAATTATAACTTCTGACATTCAGGTGTAGCATGAAAAAATTAATAGTTGCGGCATCTGTCGCGCTGCTTGCGCTTTCGCTCGGCAATAACCCTGCCTGGTCGCAGCCTTCGAAAGAAACATTACAGAATAAAAGTATCACCCATATTAATGGCTTTTTCCCGCGGGTTGACGGTTCATTTGTGGGCGACCCTATGCCCGTGTTTAACGATGGCAAATTTGATATTTATTATCTTAATGATGTCCGCGGCGGCAGCGATTTGGGGGTACATGCTTTTCATCTCTTATCGAGTGCCAACTTGTATGATTATCAGAACCATTCCGAAGTGATCCCCTACGTTAACGACGTTGACGATCCTGAACTGTTATTGGGAACCGGTTCGATTATTAAGGTCGGCGATACCTGGCATGCCTGGTACACCGCACACAATGAAAATGTGTTCCCGGTTGAGTCTATTATGCACGCGACCAGTAAGGACCGCCTTCACTGGGTGAAACACCCGCAGGACACCATTTTACCCGGCGGTAACTATCGGGGTAATGATTTCCGGGACCCTCACGTCGTTTGGGTTGAGGAAAAGAAAGAATACTGGATGTTAATTACTACCCGCAGTAACGGTCGTGGGGTTATTGCCCGGTACAGTTCAACGGATTTAACGCACTGGGAAGATCGCGGCGTATTTTTTGATAACGACACCATCACCAGCAATGCCAACCTCGAATGCCCGACACTGGTTTACTTCAACGGACGCTGGTATCTCAGCTTTAGCGACCAATGGCCGTTACGCCTGACACAATACCGGGTAGCGGATAATCCGGAGGGGCCGTGGCGGAAACTGGGCAATTATGTGGTCGACGGCTCGGGTTTTTACGCGGGTAAACTGGTACTCAAAAACGATCGCCTGTTTGTTTTCGGCTGGATCCCGACGAAAGCCGGTAACCGTGACAGCGGCAATATTGACTGGGCAGGGAATCTGGTTGCTCATGAGCTCACCGCAGATGACCAGGGCCAGCTCAACAGCATCCTGCCCCAGGAGCTTCAGAAGGTCATCAGTGAGAATCCTGGTCCGGTGACCACCTTAACGAGCACTAAAACGCTTAAAACGGCCACGTCGTTCGGCCCCTTACAGTCGGCGCTGTACCCGGCCTTGCCTGAACGTGGTGAGTTGAGCGCAACCATTGATGTTCCTTCTGCCGGAATGGTGATGAGCTTTGGTCTGACCGACGACAGAGTCAGTGATGCGATGCTGAACGTTGTGTTCAATAAGAGCAAAGGAAAAGTCTATTTTTTCAACGCGCCGCTCGCGTCGATTCATCAGGCTAACGCGGAATCCTGGGTGGATGTTCCGATCGGGGAAAAAATTGAGTTACGCGTTCTCATTCAAAACTCAATTGCTGTTTTTTATATAAACAATAAAGCGGCATTCAGTACCCGGATGTATTCCATGCAAGAAAAGCCGTGGAGTATTAGCCTGCCTCAAAACGACCATTTTCACGCGACGTTGAAAATAAAAGAAATGATTTAACGGGATATTATTATGAAAAACTATCATGCCCTGTCTGTTATTTTTGCTCTTCTGTTTCCCGCGCTGGCGAATGCGAGCATGAGCATCATGAAGGACCCCTCGGGAAAGGTTGTTGCCGTGGACCCGTGGTCCTATCTGGATGAAGAGGTTATGTGGACCTCAGCCCGCTCCTCCAATCCTGCCGGTGGCCGCGTTCATGGCCAACTGAAGATGAAATATGCCATTGAGGACAATAACTGGCGTAACAGCCATTTCCACAACGGGAATGATTCACTGACGTTTGTACAAGGCGTGATGCGACACGATGCGTTACCCGGTTGGTATCTGGCTTTCTCTGAGGGCAGAACCACCCACTATAACGGGACGTGGGAGGATCAGTCTTACCTCAGCCAAAACCAGTGGACTCAGTTGATCATCGGCCATGAATATTTTTACAAACGTCTGCGCTATGGCTGGGATGTCATGGGGGGAAGCGCCTCAATCGAGGACCGCTGGCAAGGCCGCGTTAAGTTCTTTACCGATCTTCGGGTTACGGACAATTTCTCATTCTTTAACTATTTGTATCAGCAGATCGATCACCGCCGCAGCGGTGGATCGCAAAATGACCGCGACGTGCGTTCATTTCAGATTGAGCCTGGCGTGCAATATATTATTAATAACACCACCGGCGTCTGGTTCCGCCAGCAATTTACCTCTGCCATTTTAGACAGGGCGCAGTGGGGCGATATTGACGAAAAAAGCTGGACCACGTCTGTCGGCGTCTGGCGCAACTGGGGGAAATTATCCACAACGCTCAGCGGCGGGTATGGCCATTATAAGAAATACAATGCGCAGCCTGAAGATGGCGAAGTCTTCCAGAATACCCGCAACCGCTTCCTGAAGGTATCGGCGAATTATCCTTTGACCTCTCGTTTTACCGTGTCCGGAGAAGTTACTGGCTCGTTGATAAAACAGGACGGAAGCTGGGTGACCCACGGTGAGGCTGTTACCACCGAATATAAGCTGATGCTGGATTATAACTTTTAACCCGTATGCCTGGATAATCCATGGCACCTGTTCACGCTTAAGCACTATTAAAAAAGTGACCTTCCCGCAGGTCACATTTAAAAAGTTAAATATTATTGAGGAAATGTCATGAATATCTGGACTCTTGGCGATGCAGTGGTGGATCTTCTACCGCTTTCAGACATGCAATATCAGGCCTGCGCAGGAGGTGCCCCGTTCAATGTGGCAATTGGCGCTGCGCGTCTGGGCTGCCAGAGTGGTTTTATTGGCCGGGTCGGTGAGGATGACTTTGGTTATTTTCTGAAGAAAACGCTGTCTGACGCAGGCGTTTCAACCGAAAGTCTGCAGTGGGATAATCAGCACAGAACCAGCACGGTATTGGTCTCTCTGGGCCGCGCTGGTGAGCGTGGATTTACGTTTTTAACCAACCCTTCCGCGGATCAATTTTTAACGCCCGATGCGCTGCCCGGTTTTAGCGACGATATTCTGCACTTCTGCTCTCTGGCCCTGGTCGCCGAAACGTGTCGTCATACGCTCGTCACCGCCATCAACCATGTAAAACAGCGTGGGGGATTACTGAGTTTCGACGTGAATTTACGGGAGCAAATGTGGCCCGATAAGCATGAAATGCTTGAGACGGTGCGTCATTTCGCCGCCCAGGCCGACATTCTTAAACTCTCGGAAGAAGAATGGCACTGGATGACAGGCTCTCACGATTTTTCCCATGCGCTTAATGCTCTCAATGCTCTGTCCGCGCAACTCAAAGTCGTGACCTACGGTGAGCAAGGTGCCATGGTGCTGTGGCGCGACAGCGTTATTCATTTCGACGGTTATACCGTCAACAGTGTTGATACAACCGGGGCTGGCGACGCGTTTGTCGCAGGGTTGCTGGCCTGGATTGCACATCGCGGGATGCCGCAGAATGTTGAACAACTCCACCAGTCCATGGCTCAGGCCAGCGCCTGCGGTGCCCTCGCGACAACGCGCAAAGGGGCGCTGACCGCGCTACCTGATACCAACGCGCTCAATACCTTTATCACTCGATTCTCGCTACCGGATTACGAGGTGAAAAAGGGCTAAACAGGGTGAGAACATGTTTTGTTCACATCCTGGATATCAGCGCCGTCCAGACCATTGAGCAGGGCGGCTAGCCGCATCGGTAGAGATATCCCCTGACGCCATCCCTCCAGACTCACTACCGCCGCCACTGCTGCGAGAGTGCGGTGGTTCTGGTTGTGAAGGCCACAGATGCAGGCGTCGACTGAGGAGAAGACGACTGTAATCGCGAGTTCAAAACACCGGCACCCCCAGCCCAACCTTCACCTCCCTCAGCGTCCCCTGTGTCACCGCCTGCGCCCGTTCCGTGCCGCGCTTCAGCATCGCCATCAGCTCCCCTTTATCCTGCATGTACATCGCTCTGCGTTCCCGCATCGGTGCAATCAGCTCCTGCAGGCACGCCTCCAGCTCGTTCTTGCATGCCCGGTCACCCAGTCCGCCCGCCTGATAATGCGCCTTCATCGCTGCCACTTTGGCTTTGTCCGGATGAAACGCGTCGAGGTAGGTAAACACCACGTTTCCCTCAATCTGCCCCGGGTCGCTCACCTTCAGGTGGTTCGGGTCGGTGTACATGGCGCTGACCGCACGGTGAATCGTCTCTTCACTGGCGGAAAGGTGCAGGGTGTTGCCCAGTGATTTTGACATCTTGGCGCTGCCGTCGATGCCGGGCAGGCGGCCGGTGTCGCTGAGCATCGCTTTGCAGTGGCGCAGCACCGGGGCAGGCAAGAGGCTGTTCATCTTGTGCACAATCTCATTGGTCTGCTCAATCATCGGCAGTTGGTCGTCGCCGACGGGGACGCACTCGGCTTTGAACGCAGTGATGTCCGCCGCCTGGCTGATGGGGTAGGCCATAAAACCGACCGGCAGCGAGCGGGCAAAGCCTTTCTGCGCAATCTCATTTTTCACCGTCGGGTTACGCTCGACGCGGGCGACGGTGACGATGTTCATATACAACATTGTCAGCTCGGCGAGAGCGGGCAGGGCGGACTGCAGGCAGAGTGTCGTCAGGTTCGGGTCGATGCCGGCGGCGAGGTAGTCGGCGAGCACTTCAGGGATGTTGTCGCGGATTTTTTGCGGGTTGCTGCCGTTGTCGGTCAGCCCCTGCAGGTCGGCAATCAAGACATACTGGTTATGCGTCTGCTGTAGCGCCACGCGCTGGCGCAGCGAACCGACGAAATGGCCCAGGTGCAGCGGGCCGGTTGGGCGGTCGCCGGTGAGGATGGTTTGAACGTTCATAAAGACTCCTTAATGTGCAAGTGCCGAAAGGGGTCTTAGAAATGTGAAAGCCGCCTTTCGGCGGCTATCTGAAAATGGGGAAAACTACTCCGTGCCGCCTTTAAGAAGGCAGCCACCAGCGGTTTACGGTGAGCACGGCGTGGTTTATGTTCATGAAGTTACCGTACCACCTCTGGCGCAAAAAACAAAAGGGCACGTCATGCTGCAATCACTCAACCATCTGACCCTCGCGGTCAGCGACCTGCAAAAAAGCGTTACCTTCTGGCACGAGTTGCTGGGGCTGACGCTGCACGCCCGCTGGAATACCGGGGCCTATCTTACCTGCGGCGATCTGTGGGTCTGCCTGTCCTATGACGAGGCGCGCGGTTACGTGCCGCCGCAGGAGAGCGACTATACCCATTACGCGTTTACCGTTGCGGCGGAAGATTTTGAGCCGTTCTCGCACAAGCTGGAGCAGGCGGGCGTTACCGTCTGGAAGCAAAACAAAAGCGAGGGGGCATCGTTCTATTTTCTCGATCCGGACGGGCACAAGCTGGAGCTGCACGTGGGCAGCCTCGTCGCGCGGCTGGCGGCGTGCCGGGAGAAACCCTATGCCGGAATGGTCTTCACCTCAGACGAGGCTTGATGTCCGTACCTTCAGCCTGCCCGCCAGCGTCACGTGGGTGGCGGCATCTTCCTGATTGCACAGGTACTCCACCGCCAGCCGTCCCAGCTCGCTGTAGGGGAGCTGGATACTGGTCAGCGGTGGGGTGAGTTGCTCGGAGATCTTCTGGTCGTCGTAGCCCGCCAGCAGCATATCCTGCGGGATGCGCACGCCGTTTACCGCCAGCGCCTGATAGCAGCCGATCGCCAGCCAGTCGCTGGCGCAGAAGATGGCGTCCGGGCGTTCGGCCAGCGCCAGCAGAGAGGTGGTGGCGGTAAAGGATTCGCTGAACTGCCAGTTGGTCTGGCGCACCAGACTCTCGTCACATGCTAAACCGGCCTGCTGTAAGGCGGCCTGATAGCCGGCCAGCCGCTGGCGGGAGGCCTCCATCCAGCTCTCGCCGGTGATGTGGGCGATACGCGTTGCACCGCAGGCGATCAGGTGTTTGGTCACCTGGAAGGCGTTGGCGTAGTCGTCCGGAATAAACGACGGCAGCAGCGGCGAACCGGGGTCGCGCTGATTGAGCAGCACCAGTGGAATGCGGGTGCAGTCCTGAAAAGCGGTCATGTCGACAAGGGTGGTAACGGGGGAGGCGAGGATGATCCCCACGCAGTTACGCTTCTCCAGCTGGCGGATAATGTTCAGCGCCAGCTCTACGTCATCACCGTAGTCGTACACCGTCAGCAGCGCTTCGTTGCGCCATGCGGCTTCCCGCGCCTGGCTGATGGCATCGATAAAGGGATCAAAGCTTTGCAGGGAACTTACCAGCAGGGCGATTTCCTCCTGGTTGCGCGGGGCGTGAATGGCAGGCAGGCGGTCATAACCGAGCTCGGTCGCCACGCCGATCACCCGCTGGCGGGTCTCGTCGCTGAGCTTGATGTTACGGGACTGGTTGAGCACCAGCGATACCGTCGCCTGCGACACCCCCGCCGCCCGCGCAATATCGTTCATCGTGACTTTTGTTTTTCGCTTCATCCGTCCTCTCCCTCTCGCGACACCGCATCATACCCTAACTGTTCGCTTACGCGCCGTCGATCACGTTTCTTATTCGCGCCTGCATGAACTTTGTGAAGGCTGTCGCTTTTCGGAGCGTCATGAATTGCGCATTTATCCCGCAACTAATATTTATTAGCTAAATATTATCAGTAAGAGGACGCGTAATGAAAGAGCAGTGGAGCAGGGAGCAGGCACAGGCGTGGTATCAGCAAAAAGGCTGGCTGTGTGGGTTTAACTATTTACCGTCAACGGCGGTGAACTGGACCGATATCTGGCAGGAAGAGACCTTCGATGCCGATACCATTGACCGCGAACTGGGCTGGGCGGCGGAGGCGGGCTACAACACCCTGCGCATCAACCTGCCGTTTATTGTCTGGGAACACGATCGCGACGGCCTGATGGCGCGCATCGACGCGTTTCTGGCGATGGCCGACAGCCACGGGTTCAGCACCATGCTGACCCTGATGGACGACTGCGGTTTCTCCGGCGATGAACCGTATCTGGGGCCGCAAAAGCCGCCGGTGCCGGGCAAGCACAACAGCCAGGCGGCAGCGAGCCCGGGGCGCGATAAAGTCTGCGATCCCGACTGCTGGCCGCAGATTGAGCGCTATATCCGCGACGTTATCCGCCAGTTCCGCAACGATGAGCGCGTACTGCTGTGGGATCTGTATAACGAGCCGGGCAACCGCGGCATTTTTGCGACCGGTACGCAGGAGGTGCAGTACGACGCGAAGCTGGAGACCTGCGCGCATGAGCTGATGAAGCTGGCGTTCCGGTGGGGGCGTGAAGAGGATCCCACTCAGCCGCTCACCGTCTGCGCGTGGCGTCTGCCGGCGGAAGAGGAGGGCGAGACGTTTTATCAGCATCCGCTGGATCAAACCGCGCTGGCGCTATCCGACGTGGTGAGCTTCCACGCTTACACCAACACCGGACGCATGACCGCGATTATCCAGCAGCTGCAGGCGCTTGGGCGGCCAATCTTCTGCACCGAATGGCTGGCCCGCCACGTGGGCAGCACCCTCGAGGAGCAGCTCCCGTTGATGTACACGGCGAAGGTCGCGCCGTATCAATGGGGGCTGGTGCGCGGTAAAACCCAGACGTGGCTGCCGTGGCCGGTGGTGATGAAGGAGTCTACGGACTACTGCCGCCTCTGGTTCCACGACGTCTTTGAGGAGAACGGTATCCCGTTCTCGCGCAGTGAAATGGCCTTAATGAAGAAGCTCCGTAAGATCGCCCCGAAAGCGCAGGGCTAATAATATCGACCCGGCGGCCTGCCGCCGGGCAACCAGGTACGCACTATGGCAATGACAATGAAAATACCGTCTCGCGAGTTGTGGTCTTATTTTGGTTATGGATTAGGTCAGTGTTTTAGCTTTGGTTTAGTGGGTTCGTTTATTAACTATTTTTACACCGACGTGCTGGGGATTTCGGCGCTGGCGGCGAGTACCATCTTCCTGATTGCCCGCGCGTGGGATGCGGTTCACGACCCGCTATTTGCCAGCATAATGGACACCATTAACACCCGGTTCGGCAAGTTTCGCCACTTTTTGCTGATCGCCCCGTTACTCATTACCGGCGTCACGCTGCTGTCGTTCTATAAAATCGAAGCGGACATGACCACCAAAATTCTCTACGCCGGGGTGACGTACATTCTGTGGGGAACGCTGTACGCCATCTCTGATATCCCGTTCTGGTCGATGTCGTCGGTGATGACTAACGACTCCGGGCAGCGCACCCGCGCGGTGACGGCGGCCATGCTGGGGGTTAACGCCGGGATCGCCTGCGCCAACATTTTCTTTCCGAAACTGGCGGCGTTCTTCGCCCAGTACAGCAACGATAAAGGCTATTTTATGGCGGCGCTGGTGATGATGCTGGTCGGCCTGCCGCTGATGCTCAACGGCTTTATGCAGATTAAGGAGCGTGTGCCGCCGAGTCCGGAAAAGGTGACGATACGTGACACTTTTCATAACCTGCGCCAGAACAAGCCGCTGTTTATCGTTCTGCTGTCGTTCTTCTTCTGCGTGTTCCATAACGTGGCCGGCGGCCTCTACATCTACTTCTTTATCAACAATATGGGTGACGGCAGCCTGCAGATGGCGATCGGTGTGATGGGGATTATGGCGGCGGTGGTGTGTCTCGTCGCCCCGATGCTGACGCGCAGAATGCAGAAGCGGAAGCTGTTTATGATCCTCTGCGGACTGGATGTCGCGGTACGCGTGGTGATGTGGTTTGTGGGCTATCAGCAGACGGCGATGCTGTTTATCCTGCTTGGCCTGAGTACGCTGTTTGTGATGATGTCCAACATTCTCACCTCGTCGATGATTGCCGACACCATCGAGTATGCGGAGTACCACACCCACAAGCGCTGTGCGGCGATCACTTTCTCCGGACAGACCTTTACCGGCAAGATGTCGGTGGCGGTCGGCGGTGGGTTAATCGGCGTGTTTCTGACGATGATCGGCTATGTCCCGCAGGCGCAAACCCAGAGTGACGGCGTGCTGTCGGGGCTGTTCTTTGGTATCTGTCTGCTGCCCGCCATCGGCTCGCTGATCCGGCTTGGGTTTATGTCGCGCTTTACCTTTACCGAGGAGAAGCATGCGGAGATTTGTCGGTTACTGGCGGAACGTCAGCACGAGAAAGCGCAGCAACGTGAGGGCGAGGAAAATCTGGCGCGCCCGGCCACGGTGAATTAAACATTAACGCCTGCATGGCAGGCGTTATGTCTTTTACTCTCCTGTGAGCTCAATCCGGTTGCCGTCCGGATCCGCAATCACCGCCTCATAAAACCCATCCCCGGTCTTGCGGGGGGCGCTGAGCAGGGTGCCGTTTGACTGCGCCTGCGCCGCCATACGGTCCACATCAGCCTGGCTGCCGACGTGAATGGCGATATGCGCCCAGCCAATAAACTCCGGATGAGCCGGGGCGTCGGGCAGGTCCGGCACCGTCATCAGTTCAAGGGTTGGCCCGCCATCCAGGGTAATAAAATGTGACGCAAAGCCCGGGCGATTTTTGCTGAGGTAGCGTTCATTACGGCGTCCGCCAAAAACCGTTTCCCAGAACTGTACCTGTGCATCAAGGTGTCGGGTCCAGAGTGCAACGTGGGCAATGTTCATTGTTATCCTCGCGGTGAGTGCTGATTGACAGAGCACGCGCAGTGCAACATTATGCGCTTTGATGCTCGGTTTTGTTATTTTAAAGGACTTATAATGCTCGATTATGCTGCTTTTCCGGAGCAACGACAAGCGCTGCTCCGTCAGATCCTTCAGGAGAGCGGAAGGGTGGTGTGCACCGAACTGGCGACACAAATGAAGGTTTCCGAGCACACCATTCGCCGTGATTTACATGAGCTTAGCAAAGAGGGCTTCTGTAAAAAGGTCTACGGTGGCGCGGTACTTCAGCTGCCGGATGCGGGGACATTTAGCCGCCGCGAGCAGGAAAACA
>Ga0308156_1000939_pt1 | contig 42040 bp, 43 predicted proteins | sample PhyAR2_FD_201041 | JGI IMG/M metagenome (GOLD analysis project Ga0308156, IMG submission 201041) | Phyllosphere microbial communities from UC Gill Tract Community Farm, Albany, California, United States - DLSL A.R2 | ecosystem: Host-associated > Plants > Phyllosphere > Unclassified | place: USA... | reverse complement strand
CTGATTTACAAGCAACTGAAAATCAAGTGCCTACTAAAACGTGGTCTGATTCAGGAAAAACGAGTGATTCTGTAAAAAAAGATTTGGATAAGTTCACAAAATCATTGTTCACCGCTTATACAACTGATGGTGATACGTTGAAATTGATTTCAAAAGGGTTATCTCTTAATAAAGGTCAAGAATTTAAATCTTTAGACCAAGCGACCTATGAATTAAAAGGGGACAATAAATATCATGCGGTAGTTCAAATCACCATGAAAAATGCACTCGGTACACATGTAGAAAATTATCAATTTACGATTGAAAAACAAAAGCAGTCATATTTTGCGACTGACTTTAAACACACTTTACCTGAAGGTAAAAAAGAATAGGAGAAAAAATGTTACGAAATATATTCATTAATAATGTTATCTTTGGCGATATTGGGTTGACTGGTGGTTGGTCTTGGTTTCAACAACAAGGACAAATCGTAGTTTGGATAGCTCTTGGTTATCTTGCAGGAAAAGAATTTTTCGGTCGAAAGTATGGAAAAATGATAGTTGTTATTGTTTTTGGTTCATTATTAGCTCTACTCGTCAATAATCCAGGTGGTTTGCTTACACCAGTTGGTAATTTAGTGAAAAAAGTTCTCGGTTTAGGCTAGAAAGGAAGGCGGAATGTCTGAAAAAGCAAAAAAAGAAGAAGTGCCTAAGTTTTCCTATAAATTGTCATTAGACCAACCTTTTTGGATACAGCAACTGACAGATAATTTTGCATTGAGAAAGGCAGTCCGTCTTTCCTTATTTGCTTATTTTTTCTTAATATTCATTTTGCTATATTTTACAGTTGGAAAATTGATTCCATATTTTCAATGGCAAGTGAAAGTAGCGCTTACGCTTTTTGCATCATGGCAAATTTCTGTTAAAGTATCTGATTTGCGCCCAGATGATAAATTACCACCAGTATTTTTGTGGGACTTTATCGTTTATCAATTTGGGTATGGTTTGAAAGCTATTGAAATATATAAGGGTCAAAAATATGAAAAAGTAAAATTGCGAAGTGTAGATGAATTTATGGAGGAAGAATAAAAAGTGAATAAAGTCGATTTTGAGAATAGAGTGATTTCTGTTCATGATAACTTAGCATTAAGAGATGACGGTTCAGTCATTGCAATGTATGAAGTGCCTGCGTCTATTATTTCAAGTATGGACGTAGAAGGAAAGATAAAATTTAAAAAAAGAACTGAAGCGGTATTTGCTAGTTTAGCACCTAATTTATCGTTTGATATTGGAATGTTACCAGTTCCGATTAATTTAGAAGAACGCTTTGGGGCTCTCCTAGAAGATTGCGCAGATGATACTTATGATATGGCGCTTTATTTCTTGGAAAAAACAAATGAAGGTTTATACGGTTCAATTGGTCAACTGATTAACTATAAATTCTTTATGACTATCCCTTTAAAATCGTTTGAAGTTTCAGGTGATATTAAACAAATGCTGAAAGATGCGTGGGGGCGCTTTAAAGAAAAAGCAGTTGCTGTCGTTCGTCAAACACTTGAATTTGAGATGAATTGGTATGAAGCCTATGACAAGGCAAATAGAGATTTAGAATTAAATCTTTCATTAATTCAAGGTCGAAAAACAACCAAAAAAGAAACAGGCTTTTATCAACGAGTAGATTATTTACGAGGTCTTAATTATAATCGTGATGAAGAAATAGCATCAATTGAAAGTAGCATACAAAATATTGATGATACAGTTATTGAACCATTATCAAATGGTGTAATTGGATTGAAAAATAGCTACGGAAAAAGTTTAGTAAAAACCTTACCTATTGCTAATATGCCAAACGTTGTAAATAATATTCATTTAGTAGAACATGCTCAAAAATTACCGTTTCCTATTGAATTACATTGGAAGTTCCATTTCTCTAAAATGAAAGGGGCTTTTTCTTTAGCATCAAAAGGGGAACGTGCATCAGACAGAATCAAAGAAAACCAAATTGAAGCCTATGAAAATGGTTCAAATCAAAAAGGGTCACTTGCAACTGCTCGTGTTATTCTTGATGAAATGACTGACGGTGTAGATAATCGGGAACTCTTTGTCAATTACCTAGCGACTTTTGTAGTTGCAGGTCAAAGTATGAGAGAGGTTAATTATTATAAAAAAATTATTCAATCTGATATGAAAGATATTGGAGTTCAAGTTGTTTCTGGCATGTCAGACCAACTTTATTTCTTCTATAAAAATCGATTTATCGAACAATTGGAAGAAAAAGACAAATATTGTATTCAAGCTATGAAACTTTCATCAGCCTGTGAAAATCTGTTTTTCACTAGTCAAAAAATTGGTTCAGATATCGGTTTTCCTATTGGGCGAATCGACCATGCAGTCGAATCTTGGGCAGGTGACTATAAAAAAGCACTTGCTAGTTCTACCAATGCTGTATTTCTTAACCTGTTTCAAGCGAATAAGCAAGGGATTGCAGGAAAAATCACAGACAATCCAGCTTTTGCCATTGTAGGACAAACTGGTGAAGGTAAATCATTCCTAACTAAAGGACTATTCCTTTGCCACTCACTTCTTAAAGCTCTGACACTTTATATTGACCCTAAAAATGAAATGAAGGCTCAATATATGAAAATCAAAGCAAAATATGAAGCCGATTTTCCAAAAATGGAGTTTGAAATTGAGCAAGCACGTGAAGCAATTGAAGATGAAGAACAGCTTTACTGGGTAATTCGAGGGATTGAATATAAGTATTATAAACCAGTTGTTGATTATATTAATAATATTCACTTTGTCAGCTTAGATGCAAAAGAAGAAAGCAATCATGGAGCATTAGACCCTCTAGTATTTTTACATGGTGATGCTTGTAAGAAAATTTCTGTAAAAGTTACTGAAGAATTGCTTGGTGAAAAATATACAAAAGAAGATAAGTTTGAAATTGCCTTTCTTGAATCTTTAGATGCAGTAATGAGTGAACGAGAAAAAGGGAAAAAAGTTGGTTTATTAAATGTATTTGAAAGATTACTAGATTCAACAGATGAAATGATTTCTACACGTGCTAATTTGGCTCTAAGAAAAATTAAAAATTCTCAAATGGAGCTAGTTTTTTCTCACGGTAAAAATTCAGCAGTTGATATGGACGCACGCATTACAGTATTGGGTGTTACTGGTTTAAATCTTCCTAAAGCAGATGAAAAAATCACCAGCAACCATAAAGAGTCATTAATTGTCATGTATGCTTTAGGCGAATTTTGTCGTGAATTTGGGGAACGTGACCGAACACAAGAAACCATTATATTTGTTGATGAAGCGTGGTTCTTTAATAAGACAGAAATTGGAGCATCTATTTTAATGTCAATGAAACGTGTCGGACGTTCTCAAAACAATTTCTTAGGATTGATTACACAATCTATTTCAGATGTGGAAACAGAAGATGATTCAACGGCATTTGGTACAATTTTTGCTTTTCGTGAACCGACTGAAACAGATAAAGTCCTTAAATACTTTAAACTTCCAGTTGAGGAAACAACGCAGGCATGGTATGACAATATGACTAAAGGACAATGTATCATGCGTGATCCATTTGGACGAACAGCTAGAATTACGGTTGATTTCCAATTACCAGAAGTCACAGTTTTATTTGATACTGTAGAAACTAAAATGAAAAATACAAGGGCGGTGGCATAGTGAAAAAGAAAATGTTGTTATTTGTGGGGCTGTTCGCATTTTTAAGTGTTTTAGCCCTACACACTTATGCAGATAGTTCAGGCTTTACTCCTCCGTCAACTCCTGATTTTTCAGTTTCAGACAATAAAAATAATTCAAAAGATGATTCAAAGAATAGCTCAAATAATACATCTAATAAAAAAGATTCCTCTAATACAGGGAATAGTGGTTTAATCAATCCACCAATTGCTGATAATATGAATGACTATGGAGATGCTAATTCTCCAAGTACAGTAGTAGATGAAGCCAAAAATGAGGAAGCTAGAAAAGATTTAGATAACTATACCTCTTATATGTATGCAAGTGATAAAGTCGTGATACTTCCTTCATTTACAGCAGGTATTCAAATGGTGTTTATACGGTCACAATTTTTCGTGACAAAAACCATTTATCAGTTTGTAAATTTTGTCAATCAAGGTTTAAATGGTAATTCAATACTTAGCGATTGGAGAGCATCTGTTTTCCAAACTGCTCAAACCATTTACGGTAAGTTTATGAGTCCAGAGTTACTTCCGATAGTCGCTATGGGGCTGTTTTTGACACTTCTATATTATTTTTTACATAAGCAAATGATGCAGGGAATTAGAAAAGTTCTTTTAATCATTGCTTTAAGTACGTTTTTTGTTTATGGGGGAAATAGCCTAGTGACTAAAGTTCATGATGCAATGAATGATGTTACAACAAGTGTTGTTAAAACTATCTCAGTAGCAGGTGTTTCAGGAACTGATAAAAATGACTTATTTACGACAATGGTTAAAATTCCTTTTCTTTACCTTAATTTTGATAATGTCAAGATAGATAAAGACGGAAAAATAAATATTAAGCAGAGTGATATTGACCGTTTGCTTACTTCAGATGATGATAACGATTCGATTAAGAAAATACAAGAAGATTTAAAAGATAAACATTTAACCTTTAAAAAACTAGGGGATAAATTTTTAACAGCACTAGCAAGTGTATTTAATGCTTTGTTGCTTGGGGCAATTTATTTATTCTTTTCTATTTTCTCATTCTTTATGGATTTCTTTTTCATCATTTTAGTATTTATATTACCATTTGCAGCGATTGCCTCATTTTTCCCTCGCTTTGAACAAACAATAATCAAATGGGGTAAAACAAGTTTTGGTGTGCTGATTTTATCAGGTTTAGGGGTATTTGGAACAGCTCTCATTGGTCTATTTGACGGAATTGTTAGCCTAGCTCTAAGTTCTCTATTAGGAAGTAACTACTTTTTCATAACCCTAGTAAAGATTGGACTTTATATTTTTGTTTATATTAAACGTAAACAAATTATACGTATTTTCTCATCTCATCACATGGGGCAAGGAAAATTCACTGGTCGTATGGATAACATGTTATCAAATGCAAAATCTAAAGCAATGGGAACGTTGAAAGCTCCTGTTTTAGCAGGGGTAACTGGTGGAGTGACCGCAGGTATGCTTGCAGGTAAATTTGCGAAAGATAAAGTTGCAGCAGGTACTGGTTCGGTTAGACATGGTTGGGATAACCAACGTTACAATAAAACCTTAGATAAATTGCAAAAAAAGGGTTCTGATTCTGAAAAAAGTCAAAAACTTAATCAACGTGAGCAAAAGTTGAGAGCAAAAATGAATAAACGTCAAGGTAAATTCAATCAGTCAGAAAATACAAAGCGTTCTAAATTCCGTGAAGCTTTTGATAAACAACGTTTGCGTAAAAATACTGAAGCATATAATAATCTTCAAAATAAACGCAATGGTAAACGTGAAGGAATAAAAAATATGTATGATGCAACTAATGCTAGAGCAGAGGAATTCCTTAAAAATAAACCTAATTCAACCAATGATAAAAAATCAAAAAGTGAAACATTGGATAAAGTTGACCCAATGATAAAAAATAAATCAAAATCAGCTGACACCATTAAACCCTCAATTAATAAAAATGTAATTAATGAAGGCAATAAGAATAATTCTAGTGCATCACCAATAATTGCTGAAAATGCAGGGAAACCAAAAGTTTTACATGGTAAAAATATGCCTGAAGGTATAAAAAAACCACAACAAAAGAAAAAAGAGCCGTGGGAAAAGGATAATGACAATCCATTTGCTCAAAAAATACCAGATAATCCATTTGTGATTAAGTAATAGAGAGGGGAAAAATGAAAAAGGTGATTAAACGGAAGGTTATATTATTTAGCCTTCCTTTTTTATTGCTTTTATTGCCAATTCTAGCTTTCTTTGCTCTATTTGTAGGTTCAAGTGATTCATCTTCAGATACAGATATTAATACCAATACACCACAGCAACAAACTGCCAAAGTGATTTGGGATAGAGTTCTAAAAGAAGGTGGAACGAAAGAAGGGGCAGCTGCTTTACTTGGTAATAATCAAGCAGAAAGTGAACTTCAACCTTCAATTATTCAATCTAATGCAACCTATAATGAAGCAAAAGCAATGGATACCACTTTAGGCGTTTATGCTTTCGGTTTGGCTCAATGGGATAGTGGCAGGCGAGTAAACTTGCTAAACTATGCGAAAAGTCAGAAAAAATCTTGGACAGATACTAATCTTCAAGTTGAGTTCATGTTTGAGCAAGACGGTACAGATTCAACGTTACTTAAACAATTAGTCAAAGGAACTAATGTTAAGCAAACAACTGAAGATATTATGCGAAAGTGGGAACGTGCAGGGGCGGTTGATAGCCTTCCAAAACGTCAAGGTTTTGCGGAATATTGGTACACGTTCATGACGACTGGTGGTGATAGTGGAACTGGTGGTGGTTCAGGAATTACTCCAGATATACCTTCTGGTTGGACTTTAGATAAACCAATCAATACAAGTGGTTATCTTGCGACAAGTTATGAGTATAAACAATGTACATGGTTCACATGGAATCGAGCCAAAGATTTCGGTATCACTTTTGGAATGTATATGGGAAATGGTGCTGATTGGCAACATCAAGCAGGATATACTGTAACGACAACTCCGACACTCCATAGTGCGGTTAGCTTTAGCGGTGGTCAAACAGTAGGCGGTCAATGGAACGCAGACCCAGTTTATGGTCACGTGGCTTTTGTGGAAGCAATACATTCAGACGGTTCAGTCTTAATTTCACAGTCAGGAACTGGTTTTAGTACGGTTTATACTTTCCAAGTGCTGACAAAAGCACAAGCCAGTCAATTACATTACGTGATAGGAAAATAAAAAATAGTCGATTAACGTTCGGTATTAGCCTAGTTTTCACGTTGAAAATTCCAGGGTTTTTAAAGTTGTTTCCGAACAATGGAAAGGAGAGAGTATGACCGAACTTGAAGAAGTTAGAGCAAGTGGGAAAATGTCAGAAAGGGTATTAGAGAATAATTTTAGACACTTTGACCACAGACTGCGAGAAATAGAAGGAGAATTAAAACTCTACCCTTATGCGACTTTATCTGAAGTTATTGCATGGGCTGAACAACTAAAAATAGCAATTGGAAAAATTAAAGCAATACAAGAAAGTAGTATTATAAAATCTAAAAAAGAATGGGGAATCTTAGAAGAAAAAATGTTGGGTTATTTGCAGATAGACAAAGCGTTTATTCATGTATTTTCTGACCATGTTATTTTCCTTGTTCAATTGGAACAACAGTATCGTCAAAGATTAAGTATTTTTGCGAACAAATTAGATAATAGTGTTCGCTATCTAAAAAGATATGCGGATGATTTAGAAAAGCAAGGATTTTCAATAAGTGGAATACTTGCTGAAAGTAGAAATTTAAGTGATATGAACTGGTTGAGCATCTTAAATTATTAATTAGAAGAGGTGGAAATGGAGTTTAAAAGATATAGAGCGACAAGAAAAAATCTTGAACTTTTAAGAAAAGTTTTAAATGAGCTTGGTTATAATAAATATGAAAACTATTCGACAGATGAAGCGTATCCTGTAGAACATGATATTAATAACTTAGACCTTGAATGCTTTAAAATAGAATGTTGGCACAGTATTTACTCGTTAGAAATAAATTATAGAATGCAGGAATTAGAAAAAGAATTATAAGACTATTTTGAGGGAGCAATAAAAAATCTTGCTCTTTTTTGTTATTCATTAAAGGAGAAGAAAAAATGGATCGTTACGAAAAATTTTTAAAAGAACATCAAGGAGAAATTCAAGAAATTTGTGATGAATTGTTAGATGAATTTGGGGAAGATTATGAAGAAGTTGAACGTATTTATTTTTTCTATAATACGGCTTGGAATGAAATTCAAATAAGTGCAAGAGGTCATGAGGAGATGACAGTAGCAATTTATCATAGTTCAAGAAAAAAATTTGAAATGTTAAAGAATTGAGGTAAAAATGGAACAACGAGAAATGGAGCGACTAGCATGGTTAGATTTAAAGAGTAAAGGTTTTGTGATTGATAGTAGATGGGAAGGTGATGGAAGAACTTGGATAGGTTGTTATGCTATGCCAAAGGGTAAACCTCCTTTTTGGGCTGACGTATGGGATGAAAACTCAATACAAAAGGACGGTAACGACTATGCACAATGGTTTGAATGGTATACAAGAGATTTGAATCAATTAGCTAAAGAGTATCCACAATAAGAGAAGAAAGGAAAAGAGCAGGAGAAATCTTGCTCTATTTTTTCTGCGTTATACGAAAAAGATAAAGGAGAATAAATTTAATGAATCAAAAACTAATAAATAAACCAATAATTACAAGTGAAGATTTAGAACAATTAGGCATTCCGCCAACTCAGGCTAAAAGGGTAGTACACGATGCAAAGAAGAGAGCAGTTTCAGCGGGGTTTACCTTTTATAATGGCAAGCAAAATTTTGCACCATTTAAATTTATTTGTGAAATTATAGGGATTGGAGAAGTAGCATAATGGCAACAATAAGATATAGGCAACGTGGAGTAAAAAAACTTTGGCACTATGAAATTAGAAATGAATCAGGGAAAAGTCTAGCTTATCAAGGCGGTTTTAAAACAAAAAGAATGGCACAATTAGCCGGTAGTCCAATTTTTCAGGAAATTCAAAAAGGAACAACTCTTAATAGTGAAATGAGCTTGCCACAACTTTATAAACAATGGTATGAATTGAAAATTGAAAAAAGTGGTAGAAGTAAGGCGACACTACAGAAATATTTACAATATGAGCAAAAAATCGTTGAGTATTTAGATTTTCCTTTAAACGTTATCACTCCTATGCTTTATCAGAAACAGCTTAATATTATTGGAAAAAATGTTAATCGAGGTTTTCTAAGTCTAATGACAAATGCTGTAAAAAAAGCGATACAAATGGCAAAATCAGATAAAATATTTGTAGAAGATTTTACAATTGGAGTTGAATATTTTTCAGATAAAACGGAAAAATCATCTTCCGAAAAATATTTACACAGATACTCTGATATTACATTGGTTTTGGAAACGTTAAGGTCTGAAATGGACTATAAGCAAAGTGTTGTTAGATATTATCTTTATTTATTATTTACTACAGGTATGCGCCCAGGGGAATTACTGGCTCTTACTTGGAATCATGTAGAGTTTGAAAAACAATTATTATATACAGATAATCGAGTAAATTCAAGTACACTAGAAGTTGTTGCTCCTAAAACTAAAGATTCCATTCGTTATGTTCCTATTAATCATGAATCTATTATGGTATTAAAAGAGCTGAAAAAAGAGCAAAGAATAACTAATAATGAATTAGGAATAAAGAATGTGCATAATTATGTATTTCAGCATTACGGACTAAAAAAAGAGATTCCGTCAAATGCGAGTTGCAATAAGATATTGAGAAAAGTTTTGAATCGTTTAGAGATTAAACCAACCATTACAATCTATGGTGCAAGGCATACCAGGGCAACGTTTTTGATAACTGAAGGAATTCCGCTTGATGTTATAGCTAAAGTATTGGGACATTCGGTGGAGGAATTAACACGTACATATAGACACCTGTTATTAGAAGTAAAGAGTAGTGGTTACGAAAGAATTAAGAAGTTATAATTAGATACGAAAAGCTTAGTTAGGAAAAAAATTTTCCATTAAATTGAGGAACATGTTTTTACTTGTGTTATAATTTAAATAGCCTGGTAATCATTCAGAAGAAAGCGAAAGAAAAATGAATTATATAGACTTATTTGCAGGATGTGGAGGACTATCGCTTGGTTTTTATAAAGCAGGGATAGAAGGGATTTTTGCTGTAGAAAAAAATAAAGATGCTTTTTCGACGTTAGAATATAATCTAATAGATAACTCCAATCATTTTAAGTGGCCAGACTGGCTTGAAAAAAAGAATTGGGAAATAGACAATTTAATAGATGAACACAGAGATAATTTACTCAATTTAAGAGGTAAAGTTGATATTGTGGCAGGAGGTCCACCTTGTCAGGGATTCTCATTGGCTGGTCTTAGAAAAACGGATGATATAAGAAATCAATTAATGCATTCTTATATAGAGTTTGTGAGTTTGGTAAGACCAAGAATTTTGATATTTGAAAATGTACATGGTTTTACAGTAGCGTTCAAAAACAAGGAAGACAAGAGGGGGATACCATTTTCTGAAATATTAATAAGTGAACTACAAAATATGGGTTACAAGGTTGACCATAAAGTAGTGACAATGTCAGAATATGGGGTACCACAAAAGCGTAAAAGATTTATACTTTTTGCTACTAAAGAAGATATCAATGAAAAAAACTTTTTTTTAACTTTAGAAGAAGACAAGTACGGCTTCTTGGAAAAGAAAAATTTAAAGCTCCCTATAACAGTCGAAGAAGCAATTGATGATTTGAGAAAAGTAAATGGTGTTGGTATATCACCCGATACTAAAGGATTCGAAAACGGAAGATATGGGATAGCTACATCTAATTTCCAGAAGCTAATGAGGGAAGGAAGACGAAAGGGAAATATGGCTGACAGTCATAGGTTTGCTAAACACAGAGCAGATACTTTAGAACTCTTTCAAAAATTAATGAATGTCAGTGAGAAATCAATGAGAATAACTCCTTCAATGAATCTAGTAGAGGGGTTGAAAAAAAGAGGAGTAACACCCTTGAAGAGAGATACAGTTTGCCCTACAATTACTTCGATCCCAGATGATTTTATTCATTATTGTGAACCGAGGATAATGACAGTAAGGGAGCATGCAAGGATTCAAAGCTTCCCAGATACCTACAAATTTAAGGGACCCTACACTACAGGTGGCGAACGAAGAAAGAAAGATGTTCCAAGGTATACGCAGGTTGCTAATGCAATACCACCAATATTTTCAGAACAAGTAGGTCTTACAATTCAAAAAATAGTTTAGGAGAAATAAATGGATAGCCTTCATTTCAAAGTTAGTTCGGGATTAAAAGATATTATAGGTAGAGATTTAATTACTAATGAACTTGTTGCTATATTTGAGTTAGTAAAAAATAGTTATGATGCAAAAGCTAAAAATGTAAATATTATAATTAATTCTTATGAAGATTGCATCTTGATACAAGATGATGGAGTTGGAATGAACTATTCTGATCTAGAAAATAAATGGCTATTTGTGGCTTACTCTGAGAAGAAAGACCAAAGCAGGCAAACATATGCTGGATCCAAAGGAATAGGGAGATTTTCTTGCGATCGTTTGGGTGATAGGCTCGAATTATACAGTAAAAAAGATAAACAACATAATAAACTAACTATTAATTGGGGAGACTTTGAACGGAACTCCTTAGAAAAGTTCGAAGATTTAGAAATAAGCCATATTAATTCTTTTGAAGAAAATGGTTTGATGTTAGATTCGCCCACGGGGACGACCTTAAAAATATCAGGTCTACGAGATCAATGGGATAAAAATAAGGTTGATAGAGTTATATCAGCGCTTCAACGACTTATAAATCCATTTGTTGATGATAAGAAAATTAAAATTAATGTGAAATATTTTACTTCTTCTTTAGAGGTCCCAGAGATAGATGAGGACATAAGTAATAATGTTTCACATGTTTTAGATGAAAAAGCTACATATATTGAGTGCCAAATAAGTAAAGATGATATCACTCTTTCATTGACAGATAAAAATAAAACAATTTATAATATCAACTTTGAAAATTTTACTCTCTTAACTAATGTATACTTCAAAGTTTACTACTTAAGTCGATCAGCAAAGGTAAATTTTACTAGAATAATGGGACAATCGGCAAAAGATTATGGTTCTATTTTTCTTTACAAAAATAATTTTAGGATATTTCCTTACGGAGAACCAAGCTTTGACTCTTTTGGATTGAACTTAAGAAAAACACAAGGTTATAACCGTAACTTAGGTCATCGAGAATTATTAGGGTGGATAAATATAACAGATACTAATGACCATTTTAAAGAAGTGAGTTCAAGAGATCGGGGGTTCGTAGATAATGTATATACCCAATCTTTAGAAACTACTTATCTTGAGCTTATCCAAAGGCCCTTGGAATCTTATGTACAATTGATTAGATTCGGAGATAGTGAAATAGATGAAATATCTTTTGAGGATGAAAATGCTATCGAAAAATTGTTAAATAGGTTTAAAAAATATTCTATTAATAGTTTAGAAAAATATAAATTACCTAGTATTGCCCAGCCTATTGATAAAAAGCTTGACTTGCTTAATAAAGAAGATATTACAGTTGAAGAGAAAAAAGTAATTCAACAAAACATTAAGAAAGCTTTAACGGAAGCAAAAAGAGAAGTTACCGAGGTAACTAAAAATAGTGAGAGAGTAAAAAAAGAGAACGAACAGATAAAGAAACAAGTTCATTTCACTAAGATTTTACTTAATGAAAAAAAACCAAAGAAACAAGAGCTATTGACTCATGAGCTTGGAAAAGTCTCGAAAGAGCTTAGTGCGGCAACCGAAGATATGTTTGTACGAATGGACTCTAATTTAAAGCAGGAATATATAGAAAATTTTTATTCTATTAGAAAGTCAATTGATAAATTGTCTTCACTAAAGAAACAGATCTTGAGGTTAAATGTAGAGTCTTTTATAGAAAAGGAAAATGTAGAGCTAAAAACATATTTTAAGAGTTACTTAACTCCGGATGTTTTAGGTAGATCTCGGCTAGAATTTGAAGATTATGGTGAAGAAATTTGGCAGAGTGTAAATATATATGATTTAGGTGTTTTGCTAGATAACCTTATTATTAACGTGGAGGACTGCGCGGTAAATGAACCCATAATAAAAATATACTTTGAACAGGATGGTTCAGCTTTTCATTTCTTGAGTAATACTGGGCCTATTTCCGTAGAACCGATTGAAAAGATATTTGAGCTAGGATTTACCTCAAAAAGATATGGAACCGGTATGGGTATGTACATATGCAAAAGAATTTGTGAAGATTTTGGTTGGGATATAGATGTATCTCAATTTAATAAAGAATGGGTTGATTTTAAGATATTACTAAAAAATAAGGGAAGATTATGAGAAAAGAAATAAAAATACTTTGGTTAGATGATGTGCAACCAGGAGAATTTAGTCTTATAACGAGGAGAAGAAAAGTAGAAGATATTCTAAAAGAAAAAGGATATAAGGCACACTTTACTACTATGAGCAATTTTGATGCTGCATATAGAAAACTATGTACCAAAGAGAGGTTTGATTTTTTTATATCTGATTATAACCTTGATAGGGATAAGACAGGTTTAGAATATCTAAAAAAAATAAGAGATAAGAACGGCTATAAGCAGTTCGTTATATTATATTCAAATAACGAAATAAGTGAAATAAAAAAGAAAATAATCGAATACTTAAATGAGACCAGCATAGATATTTTTTCTAACTTTACATTCTTTTCCTTAACCAGAAATGAAGAAAATGAGTTTAGAAGAGCTATTGATGTAATTCTTTGTAGGTGGGATGAATTAAATGCTCTTCGAGGACTGTATATGAGTGAAAATGCTGAACTAGAACATATGCTTAGAGAAAGATTAGAATATAGGGACAATGCCACATACAAGGATTTAATAAATCAGTGTAAGCGGGAAAAAATCCGACCAGAACAACGGAAGAGCAAAAAGAGTATGTTTGATAACTGGTATAGATTAGCAGAAGAAAGAAATGCTTTGGCACATGTCGAAGAACAATACAATTCAGATGATGGATACTATTTGATTGGAACAGGGTATAATGAAGAACCATTCAAACTTAGTGAGAAATATTTGGATACTTATAGAAAAAACTTAGTTGAAGATGTAGAGGAAATACGAACATTTTTAATCAGTATTGCTTTAAAAAGAAAGTAAGATAAATTATTCAAAAATAAAATCATCATCATACTATTGGTGGTTTTTATTTTTGAATAATTGTAATTAAAAAGGGGTAGTTTTTGGGGCAGAACAAAAGAAAACCACCTGTTATTAAGTAACAGATGGAAAAGAAGTAATCTGGTATTAAGGAGAAGAGGGGATTCGAACCCCCGATACGCTTGTGACGTATACACACTTTCCAGGCGTGCTCCTTCGGCCACTCGGACACTTCTCCGATTACTTTAATATTATAACAAAATCCCTTCTCTTTTAGCAATGACTTTTGAATGTTTTGTTTTGGCGATAAAGAATGTCATTTTTAGTAGAAATATAAAACTAAATGCTTAAAAGTGTCTAAAATTTGGTATAATAAGGGCTATGAATAAAATTCTCGAAGTAGAAAATTTAGTTTTTAAATATGAAAAAGAAAGCGATGTAAATCAGCTTAATGGGGTTTCCTTTTCGATTACAAAAGGGGAATGGGTGTCGATTATTGGCCAAAATGGTTCTGGTAAATCGACGACTGCTCGACTGATTGATGGTCTTTTTGAAGAATTTGAAGGAAAAGTCAAAATTGATGGAGAACTTTTGACTGCTGAAAATGTCTGGAATCTTCGTCGAAAGATTGGGATGGTTTTTCAAAATCCGGATAACCAATTTGTTGGGGCAACGGTTGAAGATGATGTCGCTTTTGGTATGGAAAATCAAGGAATTCCACGGGAAGAGATGATTAAACGGGTTGACGAAGCTTTGCTTGCTGTCAATATGCTTGATTTCAAAACCCGCGAACCCGCGAGACTTTCTGGTGGACAAAAGCAAAGGGTAGCTGTGGCCGGAATTATTGCTTTGCGACCTGAAATCATTATTCTTGATGAATCAACCTCAATGCTTGATCCGACCGGGCGTCAAGAGATTATGCGCGTGATTCATGAAATTAAAGAGAAATATCAACTGACCGTTTTATCTATTACTCATGACCTTGATGAAGCAGCAAGCTCTGACCGAATTTTAGTGATGAAAGCAGGAAAAATAATTAAGGAAGCGGCACCGTCTGAACTCTTTGCAACGAGTGAGGATATGGTTGAAATTGGACTAGATGTTCCCTTCTCTTCAAATTTAATGAAAGACCTGCGAAAAAAAGGCTTTGATTTACCAGAAAAGTATCTGTCAGAAGACGAATTGGTAGAGCTTTTGGCTGATAAGTTGCGCTAAATTTACTGACAGAATTTCTGTCAGTTACACGCGATTAACGTGAGTGTGAAATTGGCGGATAAATGAAGTTTCTGTCAGTTCAAGGCGATTAATGAGAGTCCTTGAATCGGTGACTTAATAAAATTCTAGTATGCTAGAATTTCTGTCATTAAAATGGATATTATTGGATTTGAGAAAAAAGAAAAATGATTAAATTTGAAAAAGTAAATTATACTTATCAGCCCAACAGTCCCTTTGCCAGTCGTGCCCTTTTTGACATTGATTTAGAAGTCAAAAAAGGAAGTTACACGGCTTTGATTGGGCATACTGGTTCTGGTAAATCGACACTTTTGCAACATCTGAATGGATTGTTGCAACCTACACAAGGGACGGTTAGAGTAGGTGATATTGTTGTCACTTCAACAAGTAAACAAAAAGAGATTAAACCTGTCCGCAAAAAAGTAGGTGTAGTCTTTCAATTTCCTGAAAGCCAACTTTTTGAAGAAACGGTTTTAAAAGATGTCGCTTTTGGACCACAAAACTTTGGAATTTCAAAAGAAGAAGCTGAGAAAATTGCTGCTGAGAAACTGGAAATGGTTGGTCTTTCAAAAGAATTTTGGGAAAAATCTCCTTTTGAACTTTCAGGAGGACAAATGCGTCGTGTGGCCATTGCTGGGATTCTCGCGATGGAACCAGAAGTTTTGGTACTTGATGAACCAACAGCAGGCCTTGACCCAAAAGCTAGAATTGAGATGATGAAACTTTTTGAGAGTATTCATCAGACGGGTCAAACCGTTGTTTTAGTCACTCATTTAATGGATGACGTGGCCGATTATGCTGACTACGTTTATCTTCTTGAAAAAGGACATATTATCAGCTGCGGTACTCCGTCAGATGTTTTTCAAGAAGTTGATTTTTTGAAAGCACATGAATTGGGAGTGCCAAAAGCGACTCATTTTGCTGACCAACTTCAAAAAACAGGAGCCTATACTTTTGAAAAATTGCCAATCACACGAGCTGAACTTGTTAATTTACTAACAAGTCTGTCAGTAAAATCAGGAGGTGAAAACTGATGCAAAATATGCTGATGGGACGTTATATTCCAGGTGATAGTATCATTCACCGCATGGACCCGCGTTCAAAACTTTTGGTGATGATTGCTTTTGTTGTCATTATCTTTTTGGCTCACGATTGGTTAGGTTATCTTCTTTTAGTGCTTTACACTTTAGCGGGTGTTTTATTATCCAAAATTTCAGTTTCCTATTTTTTAAAAGGGCTACGGCCAATGATTGGTTTAATTCTGTTCACAGTTATTTTCCAAATGCTTTTTACTAATGGTCAACATGTCATTTTTAGTCTATGGTTTATCAAAATTTCCACAGAATCTTTGATTAATGCCGTCTATATTTTCTTTCGCTTTGTCTTGATTATTTTTATGTCAACAATTTTGACGCTGACCACGCCACCATTGACCTTGGCTGATGGAATCGAAAAAGGCTTAGGACCTTTGAAAAAAATCAAAGTCCCTGTTCACGAATTAGGTTTGATGTTATCTATTTCTTTACGCTTTATTCCAACATTAATGGATGACACAACAATGATTATGAATGCTCAAAAAGCCAGAGGAATGGATTTTGGCGAAGGAAATTTACTGAAAAAAATCAAATCAGTCATTCCAATTTTAATTCCATTATTTGTCAGTTCTTTCCGCCGTGCGGATGACTTAGCAGTCGCAATGGAAAGCAGAGGCTATCAAGGGGGAGATGGACGTACAAAATACCGTCAACTCAAATGGAAAATGCGAGATAGCTTGCTCGTTGTATCTATTATCATAATGACAATTTTACTTATTTTATGGTCAAAAGTTTCCTAAATAAATGCTCAAGAGGAGAAAAAATGATTACTTTAAACGTAAATAGCTTGGAAAATGCAGAAATTTTTTGGAAAGAATTAGGTTTGGAAGATGAAGTAGCACTTAATGAAACCTATGACCCAAATCCTGAAACTTTAGCAATTTCAGTAGAAACAATTGATGAAATTCATGATAAAATCATTGAACTTGGACTTCCTGTAAGTCCAATTACGCCAGCTGTTGATGGAAGATTCATGTTTTCTTTTATTGCTCCTGAGGACAATACCTTTATTGTTATTGGTGAATGGGTCGAAAGACCTTACACTGGAGAAACGCGCACTGAATTTTTTGAAAATGTAAAAGGACTAATTCCACTTGCGCCAGAACGTCTGTCAGAGCTGACAGAAGGCCAATTTGTACTTTTTGGACGTGTCACTTGTCCTTGGACCAGAAGATTTGTTAAGGCTCTTCCTGACTATGCTGACAAAATGATTTATTACGTTGACACAGAAAATACAGACCTCAATCCAGAATTACAAGCGATTCGTAAAGCTCACGAAGTAGAAACCGTTCCAACATTTATGAAGAGAAGTGCTGACGGAACTTTTATCAAATTTGATAAAAAGAAAGAAAGTCTTTCTGAGTTTATAAAATAAATGCTGACAGTTCTGTCAGTAAAAAAACAGTTTCGGCTGTTTTTTCTTTAAGCAGAATTGAAAATTTTCCAAATATTTGATAATTTGCTATAATATAGAACAATAATATTGTAGGTAAAATGATTCTGTCAGTAAATTTTTACTGACAGAATCATAAAAAGGCCTATAAAGTGTCATCAATAACTGAATGGCCCTAGAATGGAGTAAAAATGGAAGCACAAAAACTATCAGCACAAGAAATAATTCAATTTATCGGGAACGCTGAGAAAAAAACACGTGTCAAGGTAACCTTATCAGGAATGCCTAGTTTTAAAGCAGCTGGTTTTCTTGCTGAAAATGGGCGTCCAAATTTTAAGGCACTAGCCAATAAAGGAATCCAAGTTCTGGGAGATTTTCACACACATTACAGCTTAAAAATTATCATTGGAGATTGGCAAGCAGTACGTCCATTGCTTTCTGGCTTGACTGAGAATAAAGATTACACCCTAGAACTTGAAGGCCGAAATTCAGCTGTTCCTCTCCTTGATACCAGAGAAATCAATGCTCGAATTGAGCCAGGAGCAATTATTCGTGACCAAGTAACTATTGGCGATAGTACGGTCATTATGATGGGGGCTATCATCAATATCGGAGCTGAAATTGGTGAAGGCACAATGATTGATATGGGGGCAATTTTGGGTGGCCGTGCGACGGTTGGTAAGAACTCTCATATTGGTGCTGGAGCTGTTTTGGCTGGTGTTATTGAGCCTGCAAGTGCTGAACCTGTTCGTGTTGGGGATAATGTCCTTGTGGGAGCCAATGCTGTTGTAATCGAAGGAGTACAAGTCGGTTCAGGTTCTGTTGTTGCAGCAGGGGCAATTGTTACCCAAGATGTTCCAGAAAACGTTGTTGTTGCTGGTGTTCCAGCTCGAATTATCAAAGAAATAGATGAAAAAACACAACAAAAAACGGCTTTAGAAGATGCCCTTAGAAATTTGTAAAATTAAAGAAATAGCTTATTTCTGAACTTTTGTTAATCTTAGCAAAAGTTTTTTTGCTAAAAAGAGCAATATACAGCCAAAAAAGAGTAAAATAAATAAAAAAGATTGAAATTAAGCTTAGTAACGAGGAAAAAATATGATAAATTTAATCGAAATCAGACGGCAGCTTCACCAAATTCCTGAAATTGGTCTTGAAGAATACGAAACTCAAAAGTATTTACTAGCCATTATTCAAGAACTGACTCAAAATAAACCATTTATTCAAGTAAGAACATGGCAAACCGGTATTCTAGTTTATCTAGCAGGAAGTCAGGGTCAAAAAACAATTGGTTGGCGAACAGATATTGACGGTCTGCCTATTGAGGAATTAACTGATTTACCTTATGCTAGTAAAAATGGACGAATGCACGCTTGTGGACATGATATTCACATGACCGTTGCTCTTGGTTTATTGGAAAAAATGAGTGAAAGCCAACCAAGAGATAATCTCCTCTTTCTCTTTCAACCTGCTGAAGAAAATGAAGCGGGCGGAAAATTAATGTATGATGCTGGAGCATTTGAAAATTGGCTTCCTGATGAATTTTATGGATTACATGTCAGACCAGATTTAAAAGTAGGTGATATCGCTACGAATCAGCATACGCTTTTTGCAGGGACTTGTGAAGTTGAATTATCCTTTATTGGAACAGGAGGACATGCTGCTTTTCCCCACACAGCAAATGACGCTTTGGTAGCAGCCGCTTATTTTATCACTCAGGTTCAGACGATTGTAAGCCGTAATGTGGATCCGTTAGCTTCAGCAGTGGTTACATTTGGAAAAATGGAGGCTGGGACAACGAATAATATTATCGCTGAACGTGCTTTTTTACATGGAACTATCCGGAGTCTGACCCAAGAAGTCAATGAATTGACTCAAAAACGTTTAAGAGAACTTGCAAATGGAATCGCGCAATCTTTTAACATGGAAATTGAGCTTAAACTTAAACAAGGCGGCTATCTTCCAGTTGAAAATCATCCTGAACTTGCTAAAGAACTGATGGAATTTTTCAAAAAAGAAACTAAGGCTAATCTTATTGACATCGCTCCAGCCATGACTGGTGAAGATTTTGGTTACCTTTTGAGCAAAATTCCTGGAGTCATGTTTTGGTTAGGAATTGATAGTGATGCTCCCCTTCATTCACAAAAAATGAATCCAGACGAGCACGTTCTCAATTTTGCTGTTGATACAATTAGCCAATTTTTACAATTTAAAGTTAATAGGTTATCAGAAGATGAAAAAACAATAAATTAATGGCTTTAATCTTAAGAATGGATATGTTAAGATAGGAGGATAGAGTTTTTTTAAATCATTCAGTAGTTAAATTGTTACAATTGAACTTTTTTGAAATGATAAAAGTTATTTAGGGAAGAATAATGAAACAAAGAAGATTAAAATCAAAAGGAGCAAAAAAAGCTTTTTGGAAGCTTACCTTGCTTATAGGTGCGTTATTAATAGTGGTAGCGGGAGTAGGAACCTATTATTATGATCAAGGAGTTCAAAAGCAAAAAATTGCTTATGAAAAACAAGTAGATGAGGCGAGAAATGCAAAAGACAAGGCTTATGATTCAAGAAAAGCAAACGATATTGAACAGGCTCATAAGTTAATTGATAAGCTTCATGTTAAAGATAAAACATCTTTAGATAAATCAATGAGCCAATTGACAAACTATTTGTCAGAGATTGACAAAGTGAACCAGATTGTTGCAAAAGCCCATGAAAATATAAGTGAAGAAGGAATAAAAAGCTCTGAAGAGGCTTTAGAATTATTAAAGGCTCCATATGAGAAATCAGACAAAGAAGCATTGGCAAAACAAGTAAATGCTGACAAACAAATACTTATTGAACGTCAAAAAGAAGCGGAGCGTATTGCGAACGTTCAAAATCAATATGCAAATAAAAAATTGATTGCCTTGACCTTTGATGATGGACCAAACCCTAATACGACCCCTCAATTATTAAAAATTTTATCAGATGCACAAGTTCCAGCAACCTTTTTTGCTTTAGGAAAACAAGCCCAAGCCTGCCCCCAAATTATTAAAGAAGAAGCTGATAGAGGAAATGAAGTCGCTTCGCATACATGGGACCATAAAGACTTGGTAACACTCTCACCAGACCAACAAAAGCAAGAAATTGAGAGTGCAAATCAGTTAATTAATAAAATTACAGGTAAAAACGTAACACTCTTCCGTCCACCTTATGGGAGTTATAATAAATCTGTTTTAAGTCAAACAAATTTAAGTGCAGTTAATTGGACTGTTGACACAAATGACTGGCGTTATCGTACAAGTGCTCCAGTTGTTCAAAATGTTTCGACTTACGCTCATGATGGAGCAATCATTTTGATGCATGATATTCACCAATGGTCAGTAGATGCTGTGCCGCAGATTATTCAAAATTTGAAAGCACAAGGTTATACCTTTGTAACGGTCAGCACTTTGCTAACAGTACAAGATGGGGGAGCTAAGGCTCAACAAGTTTATTTTGGTAGATAATAAAATAAGAAGAGGAGAAGTGATTCTGCTCTTTTTATTCGTTTTTAACGAAGGTTTATTCTAAAAAATTCATATCCAATGAGTTTATTCTTGACAACTTATGGGAAACTTGATATACTAATATAGTCGTTTGAGAGAAACGCAGGCGTGGCTCAACTGGATAGAGTACCTGACTACGAATCAGGCGGTTGTAGGTTCGAATCCTACCGCTTGCATAAACAGAATATGGCGAAAGTCATTTTTTTGTTTGATACTGATATTTTAGATAAAATGAGAGAAGTATCGGTAAGAATTTAAAAATTCTAAAATAATATTTGGAACTTCGTGATAAGCGCGAAGAACTGAATTGCTAAACGCTAAAGCGTCAAGCACTTCATGTCCGGGAAGTAGCTCAGCTTGGTAGAGCTCAAAGCATGCTTTGAGACTGTGGATAGGAATTTGCGAAGCAAATTTACTTTACAAGTACTTTTAAAAGTGGAGATACTGAACAAAGAAGTTTCAAAAATTTAATATTAGCTACGGGAAGTAGCTCAGCTTGGTAGAGTACTTGGTTTGGGACCAAGGTGTCGCAGGTTCGAATCCTGTCTTCCCGATTACCGACTAACCCTAACTCATCTTTCGTGGATGAGTTTTTTTTGATGTCAAAATTAAATAATCTTCCATAATTCTTGAAAGTGTTATCAAGATATGATAAAATTCAAGTGATAATGTGAGTTTAGAAAATTACTAAAAGCGAGCATTAAATGAAAGGAGCCATCATGGCATATAAATCACATAAATTTGGTAAACGTAACGGTAAAAAACATTTCAACGCAGTAGGCGTAAGAACTGCACCAAAACCAGAAGCTAAAAAAGAAGAAAAATAATTTTTGTTTAGGAATTTTAAATTACTTAAAATTGAATCCTAATCTCTTGATTTTCTAACTCATCTCTTGCAGATGAGTTTTTTTATTTAAATCACTCGTTCTAATGTGAAAAATATTGACAAAATAAGGATTTTTGGTATAATAGAAAAGTTGAATATAGCAGTCAGCTAGAAAGCTCGTCAACATTTTGCTGTTATGTCAGGGAGCGTAAGCTATTATGCTCCTTGTGTCAAGTAACTGAAGCTATAAGCGAAGGTAAAATGAACGAATTCGAGGCTGTCAATATTCTTCAAATAAAATATTTGGAGGACATAAATTATGTCACGTTACACTGGTCCATCATGGAAACAATCACGCCGTTACGGTATCTCACTTTCTGGTTCTGGTAAAGAAATCGCTCGTCGTAACTACGTACCTGGACAACACGGTCCAAACAACCGTTCAAAACTTTCTGAATACGGTCTTCAATTGGCTGAAAAACAAAAACTTCGTTTTTCATACGGTCTTTCTGAACGTCAATTCCGTAACTTGTACATTGCTGCAACTAAAGTTAAAGAAGGAACTGTTGGTTTCAACTTCATGACTTTGCTTGAACAACGTCTTGATAACGTAGTTTTCCGTCTTGGTCTTGCGACTACTCGTCGTCAAGCACGTCAATTCGTAAACCACGGACATATCCTTGTTGACGGGAAACGCGTTGATATCCCATCATTCCGCGTACAACCTGGTCAAGTGATCTCAGTTCGCGAAAAATCTATGAAAGTTCCTGCAATCCTTGAAGCTGTTGAAGCTACTAAAGGTCGCGCTAACTTCGTATCATTTGATGCTGATAAACTTGAAGGAACTCTTGTTCGTCTTCCTGAACGTGATGAAATCAACCCAGAAATCAATGAAGCATTGATCGTTGAATTCTACAACAAAATGATGTAATTTCTTATTTGCATTTTGAAATCGCTCCTGTTTGGGAGCGATTTTTTTGTGACTTTTTTGGTAAAATAGAGGTAGGACACTGTCCTTTAAAATTGATGACAAAAACTAGTTAAGGATTATTTCTAAGTGGAAAATGTTAAAAAAATTGCTGAATTGTTGAATATTAAAAATTCACAAGTTGAAAAAGTATTAGAATTGACGGCAGAGGGGAACACAGTTCCGTTTATTGCTCGTTATCGTAAAGAAGCAACAGGTTCACTTGACGAAGTTGAAATCAAAAAAATTATTGATGAAGATAATTTACTGACAAAATTATCAGAACGTAAAACGGCTGTTTTGTCAAAAATTGAAGAGCTTGGTAAGTTGACTGATTCGCTAAAAGCACAAATTTTGGCTGCTGAAAAACTAACAGAAGTTGAAGATTTATATTTGCCTTACAAAGAAAAACGGCGCACAAAAGCAACGATTGCAAAGGAAAATGGTTTATTTCCTTTGGCTCAATTGATTGTAAAAAATTCAGCGAATCTTGAAGAAGAAGCTGAAAAATTTGTCAATGAGAATTTTACAAGTCCTCAAAAAGCTTTGGAAGGTGCCGTGGATATCTTGTCAGAAGCGATTTCTGAGGATGCACGGTTGCGTTCATGGCTGACTGGTGAAATCAAAAACAATAGTTTACTGACAAGTAGTTTGAAAAAAGATGCCGTTGATGAAAAGCAAGTTTTTCAAATGTATTATGAATTCTCAGAAAAAGTTTCAGAATTACCAAATTATCGTGTATTGGCTTTAAACCGTGGTGAAAAATTGGGGATTCTGTCAGTAAAATTTGAAAATAATGAAGATAAAATTTTACGTTATTTTGCCGCCCGTTTTGCTGCTCAAAATAATCCAATGATGCAAGTGGCGATTAAAGATGCTGTCAAGAAAAAATTGATTCCGGCTATGGAACGTAGTATTCGGACTGAATTGACAGAAAAAGCTGAAGCTTCTGCCATCGAAGTTTTTGGCGAAAATTTGAAAAATTTATTATTGGTGGCTCCGCTTAAAGGGCGTGTAGTCATGGGATTTGACCCTGCTTACCGTACTGGAGCAAAGCTTGCTATTGTTGATGAGACAGGTAAATTATTGATGACAACGGTCATTTATCCTGTGAAGCCAGCAAATGCAGGTCAAATTGCTCAAGCGAAAAAAGATTTAGCAAAATTCATTCGAGAATATGGTGTGAATATGATTGCGATTGGGAATGGAACTGCCAGTCGCGAATCTGAAAGTTTTGTTGCAGAAGTGCTCAAGGAAAATAATTTTTCTGCTGTTTATTATGTGATTGTCAGTGAATCTGGAGCCTCTGTTTATTCAGCGAGCGAGTTGGCACGTGAAGAATTTCCAGAATTGACTGTTGAAAAACGTTCAGCAATTTCGATTGCACGCCGTTTGCAAGATCCATTGGCTGAACTTGTAAAAATCGAACCAAAAGCCATTGGTGTTGGTCAATATCAACATGATGTTTCTGAGAAAAAATTAACAGAAAATCTTGATTTTGTCGTGGAAACAGTAGTTAACCAAGTTGGTGTTAATGTCAATACAGCCAGTCCTAGTTTGCTTTCACACGTAGCTGGTCTTAATAAAAGTTTGGCACAGAATGTAGTAAAATATCGTGAAGAAAATGGCGCACTCAAAACAAGAGCGGAACTAAAAAAAGTCCCACGTTTGGGAGCTAAAGCATTTGAACAAGCGGCAGGTTTCTTAAGAATTCCAGAAGGTAAAAATTTCCTTGACAACACCGGTGTTCACCCAGAATCTTATAAAGTGACGGAACAACTTTTGGCGGAAATTTCCGCTGATAAACCTGTCAGTAACGAAGAATTGCTGACCAAACTTTCGTCAGTAAATATTCCTGAAATGGCTGAAAAACTTGGTCTTGGTCAGGAAACATTGACTGATATTATCAATGATTTACAAAAACCGGGCCGTGATTTGCGTGATAGTTTTGATGCCCCAATTTTAAGACAAGATGTTTTGTCAGCTGGAGATTTACAAATTGGTCAACAACTTGAAGGTGTGGTCCGTAATGTTGTTGATTTCGGTGCCTTTATTGATATCGGAATTAAAAATGATGGCTTGGCACACGTTTCTGATTTGAGCAAATCTTTTGTCAAAAATCCAAGTGATGTTGTCGCTGTAGGACAAATCGTAACGGTTTGGGTTAAATCTCTCGATTTACAAAGAGGGAAAATTAATTTAACCTTAGTGAACCCACGAGAAAAATAATCTGTCAGTAAATTTTTTTGATTCTAGTTTCATTAAGCGAAGCTGTCAGTAAATATTTTTCAAATTTTAGTTTCGCTAGGTGAAGTTGTCAGTAAAATTTACTGACAGTCGTTTGTGCGAGCCTGTCAAAGGAGGAAAAGTGTTAACTAATCAAGAATTGACAGCAAAAGTAAAAGAAATATCACTCACATATTTTAAGCAATCATTTGACCACGAAGCAAAATGGAATCAACGCCTACGGACGACTGGTGGTCGTTTCTTTCCCAAAGATTTACATCTTGATTTTAATCCTAAAATGGCTGAACTTAAAGATTTTGAAGGAGTGATACTTCATGAATTAACTCATTATCATCTGTATCGGTCTAAAAGAGGTTATAAACATCGAGATGCTGATTTTAAAAGGCTTCTGTCACAAGTTGGTGGCTTACGATATGCTCCCTCAGTGATTGATAAGAAGATAAAATATTATTATAGCTGTCAAAATTGCGGCCAACTTTATCCTCGACAAAGAAAAATTGATACAAAAAAGTATCGCTGTGGAAAATGTCGAGGGAAATTAATCTTAAAAACAAGCGGAAATTAAAAATTCCGCTTGTTTTTTTATTAAGAATTAAGAAGTTTATCCACATTTTCTTCACTTTTTCCCCAAAAAACTGTGAATAAGTTAAGATAAATTGGGGATAATTACAAAAAAATGGCTTAATTGAGCCAAAAAAATCTTATCCACAAGATAAAATAAATGCGTAAAGATGATAATTGCTTTTTCTCACAAAAAAGCGTAGAATAGTAAAAATACATTTTTGAAGGACTTCGAGCTATATAGCTCGAAATCTTTTATATCATGTAAAATAATATTGGATGAAAAAGAAAAGGAAGAAACTCGTGCTTAAATCAGAAATTATTGCTCAAATGCCAAAAGTTGAACTTCATTGCCATCTTGATGGTTCGCTTAGCTTGTCAGTCATTAAAGAACTCGCTAAAAATGCTGGAATTCATATGACAATGTCCGATGAGGAAATTTTAGAAAAGGCACAAGCTCCAGGAAATACAAAAAATTTGCTAGAATACCTGCAACGTTTTGATTTCGTCTTACCACTTTTGCAAACTTATAAGAATTTAGAGTTAGCTGCTTATGATGTTGTCAGACAGGCAGCAAATGATAATATTAAATATATTGAAATCCGTTTTGCTCCAAGTCAACATCTCTTAGAAAATCTAACCCTTGAAGAAGCAGTAGAGGCTGTCATCGCCGGCCTTTCTCGTGCAGAAAATGATTTTGATATAAGAGCAAATGCACTCGTTTGTGGATTAAAACAAGAACCAATTCAAAAATTACAAAAACTGCTGCCACTTTTTGATAAGATTCCTGATGAACATTTTGTCGGATTTGATATGGCGGGTGATGAATTAAATTATCCACAGGAAAAATTTGTAGATTTGATTCATGATATAAAAATTAAGGGTGTCAATGTGACGCTTCATGCTGGAGAATGTCCAGCATGTGAGAAAAATATTTTAGATTCAATTGCAATGGGGGCAAGTCGCATTGGACATGGAATTATGACTAAAAATCTGTCCGAAGCCGAACAAAAAATGATGATTGAAAAACAAATTGTTTTAGAAATGGCTCCGACTAGCAATTTTCAAACAAAAGCGGTGACAGAGCTTGCGCAATATCCTTTTAAAGAACTTTATGACAAAGGAATACACGTGACATTAAATACCGATAATCGAATGGTTTCGGCTACAAATTTAAGCAAAGAATATGAGAAAATCTCAGCTTGGTACCCAGATTTTTCTCTTTCTGATTTTGAAAAAATAAATCATTACGCAATTGATGGCGCCTTTATTGGTCAAGAAGAAAAAGAAGAACTTCATCAAAGATTTACCAAAGAATACAAAAAAATCTCTGAATAATCAGAGGTTTTTTAGATTAGATGAATTATTATTATTTAATTTCTATCTTAGAAATGATTTGAGCAGCTTGTTCATCAAATGAAGTTGGAATGGCAAGCGTTTGGCTACTGTCCAATAGTTTTTGAGATTCTTCTTTTACCCAAGCAGAATCTTTAAGATATCTTTCGTCTTGGTAATGATTTGGGTCTTTATAGAAATTGATTGACCCATTATGATTAGAGCTATAGGTAACAATAGTGGTTCCAGCCATTGTATTATCAGAACTAAAAGATAATGTTACTGTGTCCTGAGGAACAACTACAGAACCGGAAAAAGGAAAGACTTGGTGATTAGCTCCATTTTTAGTAACACTGATAGAAACAGGTTGATAATCATATTTATAATAACTTAGAAGGGTTTCGGTTACGCGTGCATACTCAACCTGTTCAGCGCTATATCCAGATAAAGGCGAAGAACTTTTTTGTACTTTTTCAGAATTATTGGTATTTGCTTGACTGCTTGAAGGAGAAGTGTTCGTAGAATGAGTAGCAGAATTTTTACTATTGCTAGTTTTTGAACTTGAGGTAACTTTAGAACTAGAAGTATTTTCTTTTTTGGTCTGATTTTCAGAACTTTTAGAATTTGAACAGGCAGCTAAGGCAAATAAACTCAAAAATGTAGCTGACCAAAGGATTGTTTTTTTCATAAGATTTATTCTCCATTTTTATTACTTTATAATAATACCATTAAATTTTTATAAAGTAAAATTTAGCTATGATTACTATAATCTTAGAATATATTTCTACTTGGTATAATCTATTGTTGGAATGAGCTTTATTTAGGTATTTTTATTTTTAAGGTGTTGCTTTAGGACAATAAAAAAAACTGAATCATTATATATTCAGCCTTTTTTATTAATAAATATTATTCATCAGGTGTCATAATCATTGGAACAACAAGTGGTGAACGTTCAGTTTGTTTATAAAGGAATGGTGAGAGTGCTTCACGCATCGCACGAGCCACAGAAGCTTCATTTGCATTTTCTTCATGCATCGCTTCACGAATGGCATTGAAAAGGACACGTTGACCACTACGAATCAAATCACCAGACTCACGCATATAGATAAATCCACGCGAAAGCATGTCAGGGCCAGCAAGAACGGTTTTCTTTTCAAAGTCAACGGTTGCAACCGCAAGGACAATTCCATCTTCTGAAAGTTCATGACGATCGTGGAGAACGGCATTTCCGACATCACCAATTCCTGAACCATCAACGTAAGTGTCAGAGGCTGGGAAATGGTCGGCATATCTTGCGCTGTCAGCAGTTAATGCAAGGACGTCACCATTTTCTTGAATGAAACAATTTTCTTTAGGGACACCAGTATCTTGAGCAAGTCCAGCGTGAATTTTGAGCATTCGATATTCACCGTGAACAGGCATAAAGTATTTCGGTTTGATGAGACGTAACATGAGTTTTTGCTCTTGTTGCCCACCATGACCAGAGGTGTGAATGTTGTTCATTTTACCATAAATAACTTCAACACCAGCTTCAGCGATTTTGTTAATCAATTGGTTAACACCGTGGGTATTCCCAGGAATAGCATTTGATGAGAAGACAACCGTATCGCCTATTTGTAAGGTAATATGACGATGCATTCCGTTGGCAATTCTTGAAAGTGCAGCCATTGGCTCACCTTGCGAACCTGTACACATAATCAAAAGTTCATGTGAAGCGTATTGATTAACTTCATTTGGTTCAATGAAAGTTCCTTTAGGAGCTTTGATATAACCGAGTTCCAAACCATTCACGATTGCTTTTTCCATTGAACGACCGAAAACGACAATTTTGCGTCCAGTCTTAACTGCTCCATCAACGGCTTGTTGCAAACGGAAAATATTTGAGGCAAATGAAGCGAAAATAATTCGACCTTCAATACGTTCAAAAATTTTCATGATGCTTGCACCAACGACTTTTTCAGAATGTGAAAAAGTTGGAATTTCAGCATTGGTTGAGTCAGAAAGAAGGAGTAAAACGCCTTCGCTTCCAAGTTCAGCCATTCGGTGAAGGTCAGCAGGTTCACCCACTGGTGTGAAGTCAAACTTGAAGTCACCAGTAGCGACAATTTTACCTTGAGGAGTATTTACAACAATCCCTAAAGGTTCTGGAATTGAGTGAGTCGTGCGGAAGAAGTCAAGACTTAAATGATTAAATTTAATGACTGAATCTGCATGAATTTCATAAAGTTTAGCATCACGTAAAAGTCCGTGTTCTTCGAGCTTTCCACGAATGAGCGCAAGTGACAATGGTCCAGCATAAATTGGAATATTGGCCTGTTTCAAGAGGAATGGAATTCCTCCGATGTGGTCTTCGTGTCCGTGAGTGATGAAGAGACCTTTGATACGATCAATATTTTCAACGATGTAAGTATAATCAGGAATGACGTAGTCAACACCTAATAAATCGTCTTCTGGGAATTTAATTCCGGCGTCAATGATGATAATTTCATCTTTATACTCAACGCCGTAAGTATTTTTACCGATTTCACCCAGTCCGCCAATGGCGTAAACTGCGACTTCATCAGCTTTTATTTTAAGTTGCTTTGGCATGTTTCTCCTATTCTTTGGATTTTTTATTTTATTTTTTGACTGACAAGTTGGTCAGTTCGGTTTTTTAATGTAATATTTACTGACAGAATTTTAAAGGTACAAGAAAATCACTTTAGATTGCTGTCATTTTTGACAAAAATCTAAAGTGCTCTCCTTTATACTCCAGTCAGTCTTAGAAGCTTGTGATTTCAAATACGCCAGTTTCTTTTTCATATTCGACAGATTCATCAGAAAGTGAGTCAATAAACTCTACATGGTAGGCAGTATTTTTAGCAAGAAGTTCGCGTGCAAGGATAACTCCTTCTTCTTTAGTAGCAACATCAAGGTCGAGGTAAAGAGCCTCAGTAGTCTCACGACGTGGTGAGCGGGTATTATCTTTTTGGTAGAAAACTTTAAAAATCATTCTATAAATCACGAGCAAAAGCTCGTTCCTTTCTTAATAGTTCGTGTTTGCTGTTCTTTGCAATTACTATCATTTTAGCATATTTGCAAGGAAATGGAAAGTTGAGTTCATTAATTTTATAAATGAAGCGCTTCCTAAAAAATAATGGTGGAACTTGTAAGGCAAGCGTGGTAAAATATAAGGAAGTAGAACTGACGACAGAGAAGATAAAAATTATTTGTAGATAGGTCGCATTGGATAAGTGGCTGTCAGTAAAAGTCTATCAGTAATTAAAAAATAACATACTTTCAGAAATATTATAGGTAAAAAATGAAAATATTAGCATTTGATAGCTCATCAAAGGCTTTGTCAGTAGCTGTGGTTGCTGACGGAATATTACTTGGTGAAGTAACATTAAATTTGAAAAAAAATCACAGTACAACTTTGATGACAAGCATTGATTTTTTGATGGCTCAAGTTGGTCTTGAAGCCAAAGAACTTGACCGGATTGCGGTAGCACAAGGACCTGGTTCTTATACAGGTTTGCGACTTTCTGCGACAGTTGGAAAAACATTGGCTTTTAGCTTAAATAAAGAGCTTGTTGGTCTATCAAGTTTATTGGCAATTGCTAATCGTGTTCAAGACAAAAATGCTTACGTGCTTCCGATAATTGATGCAAGACGTGGAAATGCCTATGCAGCTCTTTATAAAAATGATCAGCAAATAATTGCGGATCAACATTGCAATTTTAGTGAATTTTTGGCTGATTTATCAGAAAAAGTTTCTTCATTTGAACAAATTATTTTCACAGGAGAAACTGATAATTTCGTTGAAGCAATTCAAAATGCTGGTTTCTCTGAAGAACAAATCATTTCTGACAGTTTAGAAAAGCTCCCGTCAGCCTATGAAATTGCTAAGATTGCTGAAAAATTAACTCCTGAAAATGTGCACGCTTTTGTGCCAAATTACCTCAAAAAAGTTGAGGCCGAAGAGAAATGGTTGGAAAGTCATGAAAAAGCTGAAAACACTCCTGACGACTACGTTCAAAGGGTTTAGTGGAAAAAAATTTAATCCTCGTCGTTATTTAGAAATGGCTGACATTGAACTTGAACATGACCGAGAAGGTGTTCACTATCGATTGGCAGACAGAGTTGATATTGTTGCTTTGCTTGCGATTGAACGAGATGTTTACAATGGAGATATTCCATGGACCTTCTCTCATTTTGAACATGAAATTGTCAAAAATGATGAAGCCTTTTTCATTGTGGCCGAAATTTCTGGCAGTGTCATTGGTTTTATTGGAACTAGAATCAATCACCATGGTCAAGATGCACATATCACTAATCTCGCAGTGTTTAAAGCCTTTCAAGGACAACAAATTGCCTCAACTTTGATTGAACAACTGATTGTATTGATGAGCGCACTCGGAAAAAATGAGATGACTTTGGAAGTCCGTCGTGACAATACTAAAGCACAAGGACTTTATCGTAGGCAAGGTTTTGTCACTGACAAATTATTGCCAGAGTACTATGAAGACGGTGCTGATGCCATTTGGATGATTAAGAAATTGAAAAAATGAAACTAAAACATCTCTCTTACTTTGAAGAAAAATTAGAAGATAAAAAATATTTTCCAACCATAGAAAACCTATCAGCTCAGATTTATGAACTTTTGTCACTTGCTTACGAAGAATCACCGTGGACACGAGCTTACATTTTAGCTGATATAATCAATGAAAATTCCGATTATTTCTTCCTAGAAGAAGAGGGGCAAATTGTTGGTCTTTTAGCAATTTCAACAATAATGGATGAATTAGAAATTACAAATATCGCTATTCATCCTGATTTTCAGGGGCAAGGACTAGCGAGTTTTTTACTGACAGAAGTGTCAACATTTAGTGGGACTTTATTTTTGGAAGTTCGGAAGTCCAATCTTGCCGCTCAAAAATGTTATGAAAAATTTGGTTTTAAGATTTATCATACAAGAAAAAATTATTATGACAAACCTCTTGAAGATGCTTTGTTAATGAGAAAAGAGCAATTTTAAAAATGAAAGATAATTATATATTAGCCTTTGAAACTTCATGTGATGAAACTTCAGTGGCAATTTTAAAGAATGGAAATGAATTATTATGTAATATCATTGCCAGTCAAATCAATAGTCATAAACGCTTTGGTGGAGTTGTGCCAGAAATTGCCAGCCGTCATCACGTCGAACAAATTACTGTTTGTATTGAAGCAGCACTTGAAGAAGCAGAAATTTCGGCTGACCAACTGACGGCCGTTGCGGTGACCGAAGGTCCAGGCTTAAATGGCGCTTTGTTAGTTGGAATCATGACAGCAAAAACTTTTGCATGGGCAAATCATCTTCCTTTGATTCCAGTTAATCACATGGCCGGTCATTTGATGGCTGCAAGTTTAGTGGATACCATTGAATATCCAGCTATGGCCCTTTTGGTTTCAGGTGGACATTCTGAACTTGTTTACGTAGAAAAAGAAGGAAGCTATAAAAAAGTTGGTGAAACTCGTGACGATGCTGCCGGTGAAGCTTATGATAAAGTTGGTCGAGTGATGGGCCTGACTTATCCGAGTGGAAAAGTCATTGATGAATTAGCACACAAAGGAGCTGATACTTACAATTTCCCACGAGCAATGATGAACACACATGAAGTAGAATTTAGCTTTTCAGGCTTAAAATCAGCCTTTATCAATCTCGTTCATAACGAAAATCAAAAAGGAAATGACGTGATTGCTGATGATTTAGAAAATTTAGCTGCTTCCTTTCAAGCTGCTGTCGTCGATGTCCTTATGGCCAAAACCAAATTAGCCATGGAAAAATATCCAGTAAAAACGCTAATAATTGGCGGTGGAGTATCAGCAAATCAAGGCTTACGCGAACGTTTGTCAGCAGAAATTACTGACGAAAAGTTAATTATTCCTCCTTTAAGACTCTGTGGTGACAATGCTGGAATGATTGCAGCAGCAGCATATATCGAATGGAAAAAAGGTTTAGAAAATGTTCAAGCAGGATTAGATTTAAATGCAAAACCTAGTCTCGTTTTTGAAGACATAGAAGAAGGAGAAGTTTAATGATGAAATTAATTGGAAAACTTCAAAATGGCATGACCTTTACTGAAGAATTTGACGGAGTCAACGATTTCCTAGCCCTTCAACAAAGCGATTATAATGCCATTGCTGATGAAATTGAAGTTGTTGAAGTAAAAATTGCTGATGAAGTCCTTGATTTTAAAGGAAATATGGGCCAACTTTACTATGAACTCATGAAATAAATAAAAAGTTACTGACAGTTCTGTTAGTAACTTTTTTTATTTAGAGTTGATTAATCATTAATATTTTTGTCTGTGGAAAACTTTCTTTAAGCTCTTTCAGATGAAGTTTGAGCTCTGGATAACAAAAGATATAATCAATTATTTCATTTTTTTCGTCAGTCATTCGGACAAATATATTTTTTGGAGTTGAATGTCATTGCCAACTATCACTTGAGCTTTTTTTAACCAAAGTTTTTCCATTTCTTTGTAAGCAAACATTTTTCCAATTGGTAATCCCGCGGGTGTTTCTAGCGATTTGTCATTGCCAAGTAGCAGATAAGCAGTAGTCATGTAATCGCCTCCTTTTGCTATATTATAACTCCACAAAAAAAGATTAGCAAGGGAACTTCACAGATTGGGAGTCCTATTGTCATCTTTTAGTAAGAATTACTAAACCACAGATAATTCATGAATTGTCCGTCCTTCTTTATCGACCAATTGTAACCAGCTATTTGTTCCAGCGAAGTAAAGGAAATGTCCCACTTCATTGACTGATTTTAAGACAATATCCTCAGTAGTTGTGAATGTTTTAGCATCCCAATTGGCTTTTTGTTCTTCTCTTAAAGTCTGTGTAAAACGATAGGCTAAACCTGGTGTACCATCAGATTTCATTCCACCGCTTTCGGCGATTTTTGCTCCGGCTTTTATCACGAGTTGATTGGATTTTTCCCAAATAATGGTCGCTTTACTGTCGGAACGATTAACAAAAAATTCAACTTCAGAAAGTCCTTTTTTCCAGCGATGTTGTGCTTTAGGAGAAAAAGCTTTTTTCTTTTCTAATTTAATGCCAAAAGCAGTTAAAGCAGTCAAAAACTCGTCAGCAGAAGTGGCACAAGCTTTTTCGATATTGCTTGGAATTTTAATTGGCTCGGCTTTATCACGTAAAATAATGCCAGCTTCCTCAGCCAAATTAACTAAATATTGCGTTAGATATTCCAGCTCTAAATCATAGGCAGCCATATTTAAAATCACGACTTTATCAAATTCTAACTTAGGAATTAATTCTAAATCATTGGCAATCATTTTAATCTGCCCTTTTTTTAGTAAAAAGAAAAGCTCATCATTTTGCAAATCAAAACGTGCATTATTCTGATCAAAAATACGTAAAAAGGCAGTTGATGGAAGACGAATTTCTAAACCAAGGTCAGACATGCTGACCGTAAAAGTTAAATTTTTCATAACTTTATTATAGCAGAAAGTTTGACAGCCTTATCAAACAATACATCATCAAGCTAAAGTTTGGTATATACAAACAATGCAAACTTTTTTTTGTATTTTATAAAAAATGAATCTATAAAAAAACAAAATAATGTAATTTTATAAAATAAAGTTCGGTATTTACGTACAATGGTAACTGTTAACAGAATATTTACAAAAAGGTCATTGTCAGATAAATTAAAATGGGTTAGAATTATTTTGTGAAGCACACCGATTCATCAACCGATTGATAAAAATCTTAAGGAGATTCATTTTTATAATGAAAAAGACATCGAAGAAAGTCATTGGACTTACAGCAAGTGCACTAATTGCAGTATCATTACTTGCAGCTTGTGGAAATAGTAGCTCTGCATCAAAATCTGATAGCAAAACCATTTCAAATTTAAAGATTTCATTTATTCCATCCAAAAATCCGGACGATATTACCACAGCGACTAAACCAATCGCAAATATTTTGAAATCTGAATTGAAAAAACAAGGCTATACAGTAAAAAATATTGATACTAGTGTTGGTACAAATTATCAAGCGGTTGGTGAAGGGCTTGATGCTGGTTCAGTTGACGTCGGTTATGGAATGTCAGCGACAACTTATGCTATGTATCAAGATGGTTCAACTCCACTCTTGATGGCAACACGTAAAGGACTTTCAAATGATGGCTCAGATTCTGCAAAATATTGGAATGAGCATAAACCAACAACTAAAACCGATAAAGAAGTGACTTCTTACCGTTCGCTGATCATTGCTGGTAATTCTCCAATGGGCAAAAAGTTAGCTAAAGAAGCTAACGACGGAACTTTGACGTGGAAAGATTTAAACGATGCAAAATGGGGGCTTGAATCAACTTCATCTGCGGCAGGCTATATGTATCCTTCGCAATGGTTAACTGAGAACTTTAAACATTCAATTCGTGATTTAAAAAATACAGTTACTATGGATTCTTATGATTCAGCAATGGCTCAACTTGCTTCAGGTCAAATTGATGTAATGCCAGAATATGCTGATGCACGAATGGATGACGCTACTAAGTGGACCACAACTTTCGGTGCAAAAGAAAGTATTTGGGATGATACAAATGTGATTGGTGTGACACCTGCCATTGCCAATGATGGAATCATGGTTTCAGAAAAATCAAAAATCATGACGGCCGACTTCAAAAAAGCACTCTCAGCAGCAATTAAAGATATGGCTAAAACTGATGAAGGAAAGAAAGTCATTGCCATTTATTCACATGATGGCTATGTTGATTCAACAAAAGCTGACTATAAAACAGCCATTAAAGTGGCAAATTCAATGAGTAAAGCCAACTAATGAACAAATAAATCATTTAATAAGGGTCTGGGTTACTCAATGAGTTCCAGACTCTTTTTGTGGAAATTGACTAATATTAATTAAAAAGCCTTCATTAGTGAAGAAGGATGGAGAAGTAATGATAAAATTTGAAAATGTGTCAAAAATTTATCCAAATGGCACAAAAGGTTTGACGGATGTTAATTTACAAATCAATCAAGGAGAATTCGTAGCTATTATTGGAACATCGGGAGCAGGAAAATCAACTCTGATTCGTTGTGTTAATGGTTTAAATGATATAACTTCAGGCTCGTTAATTGTGAATGATACAGAAGTGTCAAAACTTAAAGGAAAAGAGTTAAGAAAATTTCGGAGACATGTGGGAATGATTTTTCAATCCTATAATTTAGTTCCTAGAGTGACGGTTTTGAAAAATGTAATGTTTGCTCGTGTACCAGATATGAGTTTATTTAAGGTCATTTTTGGTTTGTTTTCAAAAGAAGATAAACTTGTTGCCTTAGATTCTCTGAATAAGGTAGGAATTTTAGATAAAGCTTATATCCGAGCAGATCAACTTTCAGGTGGACAACAGCAACGTGTATCACTCGCTCGTGCTCTTAGTCAAGAAAGTGAAATTTTACTCGCTGATGAACCTGTTTCAGCACTTGACCCAGTCACAGCTAAAGAAGTAATGGATGATTTTAAAAGAATTAATGAAGAATTCAATAAAACAATTTTACTGAATATTCACCACGTTGAACTTGCTTTAGAATACGCTTCGCGGATTATTGCTGTAAAAAAAGGGAAAATTGTTTATGATGGTCCTTCACAAGAGGTAACCAAAGAAATTTTGGATGAAGTTTATAGAAAAGAGGCCTAAATGTACGATAAAATTTTTAAGCCTAAAAAAATAAAACTTATTACAGGAGAAGTTGTCGAAGAGAAAGTCAGTCGAACTTGGTTGACTTGGTTAATTATCATCTTACTGATTGCTTTTTCTGTTATTCTTACAAATTTTGATTTTAGTGCGCTTAGCAGAAGTGGTCTCTTTTTTCAAAAATTAGCAAGTATGATTCCCCCAAATTGGGCTTACTTTCATAAAGTTCTTCCCCCACTATTAGATACGATTAAGATGAGCTTTTTTGCTTCCTTACTTGGAGCAATTTTGTCAGTTCCATTTGCGATATTAGCGGCAAATAACATCCTTAAAAATCGTTTTGTTAATGGCATCATTCGTTTGATTTTTATGCTAGCAAGAACTTTGCCAACTTTGGTTTTGGCTTTAATTGCAACCTATATTTTTGGTCTAGGAACTTTTGCTGGAGTTGTTGCAATTTTTGTATTTACCTTTTCTTTCATAGGAAAACAATTGTTTGAGGTGATTGAAACCGTTGATATGGGACCTTTTGAAGCGGCAGAAGCTTTAGGGGTCAGTCCTTTAAAAGCCTTTTTCATTGCTGTTTTTCCTCAAGTCCTACCTACTTATCTTTCAACTGCTCTTTATGCATTTGAGGGAAATGTCCGCTATGCTGCAATTTTGGGATATGTTGGGGCTGGAGGGATAGGAAATATCTTAAATGACCGAGTGAATTTTCGCGATTTTTCCTCTGTTGGTATGATTTTAATTTCTATTCTAGCTACAGTCATGATTATTGATTCAATCAGCGCATTAATTCGTAAGAAAATTGCCTAGGAATGAGAGGAAAAATGAATTCACAAATTATTGAAGAATATAATCATAGACCTAAAAACTGGTTTTATTATCTTTTGATATTTATTGTTTTATTAGCAGTTTCGATTTGGTCGACTTCAGTCGTCCATTATCATGGCGTTTCAGAACATGGAGCTTTAATCGCCAAAAATATTTTCACAGGGATTTTCCATCCAGACACCAGTTTAATGTTTAACCTAACTGAAACTGGCTTACCCTATCTCTTGCTACAAACTTTTGCAATTGGTTTGCTTGGGACTTTGGTTGGTGCAATTGTTGCCATTCCACTCTCTTTTCTTGCAGCGACTAATTTGGTTCCGAATTGGTTAGCTTATCTGATTCGTTTTGTCTTGATGGCGATTCGGACAATTCCTTCTTTTGTTTATGCCCTTTTATTTATTCCAGTCGTTGGTTTAGGTTCTTCAGCTGGTGTAATGGCGCTTGGTTTTGAGTCAATTGGGATGATTGCAAAACTATTTATTGAAGCTATTGAAGATTTGGATATGGGTGTTATTGAAGCTATGGACGCAGCTGGTGCAACAACATTTCAAAAAATTCGTTTTGGAGTTTTACCCCAATTATTACCAGATTTATATTCGATTTTACTTTACCGTTTAGATATGAATCTGCGTGATGCAGCTATTTTGGGATTAGTTGGTGCTGGTGGAATTGGTGCGCCATTGAGTTTTGCAATGTCTGGTTATAAATGGTCAGCCGTTGGTGCAATTTTGTTGGGACTTTTAGTTTTAATTATCCTTGTTGAACTCATTTCATCAAGAATTCGGAAAAAATTAGCAAAGGGATAAATAATATGAAAATAAGAATTCTAGAAACGAGTGATTTACATGGTTTTGTTCTCCCAACAAACTTCACCGAAAGAGAAATGAATTTGCCTTTTTCAATGGCCAAAGCCAAATCTAAAATAGATGAACTTACAGCAGTGGCTCAAGAGCAGGGTGAAATTATTGTAAAAATTGAAAATGGTGATTTATTGCAAGGTTCACCCTTGGCTTATTATCTAGCTAAAAAATCAAGTCGCGGTATTAAAGACTTGGTCAATGTCACTAATTCTTTTGGTTATGATGTGGGATTGCTTGGTAATCATGAGTTTAATTATGGGATTGATTATTTAAAAAGTTATGTTAATCAGGTAAATTATCCTATTTTGGCTGCGAATGTATTGAATAATGAAGGTCAACCTGCTTTTGGCCCTGCTTATAAAATCATTGAAGCGCAGGGGGTGAAAATTGGAATTGTTGGTTTTTTGACACAATATATTCCACATTGGGAAAAACCGTCAATTATCAAAGATTTGACTTTCCAATCTATTCTGACAACTGCAAAAGATATTCTGCCCGATTTGCGCCAATCAGTTGACCTTTTGATTGTTGCATATCATGGAGGCTTTGAGCGAGATTTACAGACAGGTCTTCCGACAGAAAGTTTGACAGGGGAAAATGAGGCTTATCAGTTAGTTGAAGAGTATAAAGATTACATTGATGCCTTGGTGACTGGACACCAGCATCGTGAAATTGCTGACCATCTTTTTGGAGTTCCAGTTATTCAACCAGGCTATCGTGGTGCTTTTGTTGGGGAAATAGAACTTGAATTAGATAATCATAAAAAAGTTGTGGCTTCAAACGCTAGACTTCATAAAACGGAGAATTGCAAAGTCTCATCGGAGGTCAATCAGCTGATATCCGTTGTGAGTGAAGAAGCAGAGGATTGGTTAGACCAGCCAATGGGAGAAGTTCATGGAGAAATGATTATTCGTGATCCAATGACTGCTCGACTGATTGAACATCCTTATATTGAATTAATTAATAAAATACAAATGGAAGCGACAGGGACCGATATTTCCGGGACTGCACTTTTTAATAATGAAGCGAAGGGTTTTGCAAAAGAAATTACGATGAGATCGATTCTGACAAATTATATTTATCCCAACACTTTAGCTGTTTTAAGAGTGACAGGTGCAGACTTAAAGGCTGCCTTAGAGCGGACAGCGGAACATCTTGAACTTGACAAAAGTGGCGAAATTGTTTTTAGTCCACGATTTATTGAACCAAAACCTGAATATTATAATTATGATATGTATGAAGGAGTTGAATATACTATCGATTTGCAAAAAGAAATTGGTCAGCGAATTGTACGTTTAAATTTCAAGGGGCATCAGGTAAAAGATGACGAAATTTTAGAAATTGTCGTCAATCAATATCGCGCAGTTGGGGGTGGAAATTATCCAATGTTTTCTGCGGACAAGATTGTTAGAGAAATTACTGTTGATATGACCGAATTGATTGCTGATTATTTGAAGAAACATCCGATAATTGAGGCAAGTGTGAATCATAACTTCACAGTTCTAAAATAAATTTACTGACAGAAATTTTAGCAGAATAATAGGTGCTAAAAAAATCTGTCAGTAATTTTTTTATTAAGTTATACTTGAGAATGAGCTAAGTTTTTCTAAAGTTTTTACTGATATACTTTTATTTATCAAAAGGAGGAGCATAGCATGAAACATACAGTAATAATTCCAAAAATCAATTATCAATTTGTGAAATCAGAAGATGACTCACTTTTACTTCCAAGTCCTTTAGAAAGTCAATATTTAACAGTAAAATATGAGCAATAAGAGCCAAATGAGTTGAGATTCTATGATAAAATGAAGTCATAAAGATTAACAAAGGAGCATTAATGACAATGAATATCACATCTCATGGTGAAAAAATAGCAACACTAAATCCGACAATAAGTGGTGATGCACCTGATTTTGAACTGACAGATTTAAAAGGAAATAAAATTAAATTATCAAAACTTGAAAAACCTGTTCTGATTAGTGTTTTTCCTGATATTAATACTAGAGTTTGTTCACTTCAAACCAAACATTTTAATCTTGAAGCAGCAAAACATTCTGAAATTGACTTTTTGAGTATTTCAAATAATACAGCAGATGAGCAAAAAAATTGGTGTGCAGCCGAAGGTGTTGACATGACAATTCTTGCTGATGATGGAACTTTTGGAAAGGCTTATGGTCTTATTTTAAATGGTGGTCCTCTTGAAGGACGTCTTGCCAGAAGCGTCTTTGTTGTGAAAAATGGTCAAATTGTCTATAGTGAAGTTTTGTCAGAGCTTTCTGATGAACCAAATTATGAAAAAGCACTAGCAGCTACTAAATAGTTATAAATGACAAAATAGGGGATAATTGCAATTGATGCTTGTCTTCTATTTATAAGCTGTCAACAGGCAGCTTTTTTAGTAGTAAAAAGAATAGATGTAATTTTTCTTTGTACTCGAAATTTTCTATTCAATTTGATATAATTAGATTAATACTGAATATTTAGGAGAAAACATGGCTGTAAAACGTTTAATTGAAACTTTTGTTCCGGAAAATTATAAGATTTTCCTCGATATTGACCGTAAAACCAAGAAAATAAAAGGTCAAGTGGCAATTACTGGGGAAGCAAAAGATAGTGTTATTGCCTTTCATGCCAAAGGTTTACACTTTAGTAAAGTTCGTGCTTTTAGTGTCGACACAAACTTCATTGAAAATGAAGAAGATGAAGAAATCGTTGTTAAAATTGGTGAAACAGGGCGCGTGACTGTTTCATTTGAATATGAAGCTGAATTGACTGACAACATGATGGGAATTTACCCTTCATACTATGAAGTCAATGGCGAAAAGAAAATGCTCATTGGTACACAATTTGAAAGCCATTTTGCTCGTCAAGCCTTTCCTTCTATTGATGAACCAGAAGCAAAAGCAACCTTCGATTTGTCAGTAAAATTTGATGAAGAAGAAGGCGACATCATTGTTTCAAACATGCCAGAACTCTTGAATATTAACGGAATTCACGTTTTTGAACGTACTGTCAAAATGAGTTCTTACCTTTTGGCTTTTGTATTCGGTGAACTTCAATTTAAAAAAGGAAAAACAAAATCTGGTGTTGAAGTAGGTGCTTTTGCAACTAAAGCTCATAGTGAAGCTGCGCTTGATTTCCCGCTTGATATTGCTATTCGTTCAATTGAATTTTATGAAGATTACTATAAAACGCCATATCCACTCCCACACAGTTGGCACATTGCCTTACCTGACTTTTCGGCAGGAGCAATGGAAAACTGGGGATGTATCACTTATCGTGAAGTCTGCATGCTTGTTGACCCTGAAAATGCAACCATTCAAAGCAAACAATATGTAGCAACCGTTATTGCACACGAATTGGCACACCAATGGTTCGGTGACCTTGTAACAATGCAATGGTGGGATGATTTGTGGCTCAATGAATCATTTGCCAACAACATGGAATATGTTTGTATGGATGCTTTGGAACCAAGTTGGAACGTTTGGGAATCATTCTCAATCTCAGAAGCCAATATGGCACTGAATCGTGATGCAACTGATGGAGTTCA
>Ga0308156_1000935_pt1 | contig 42231 bp, 41 predicted proteins | sample PhyAR2_FD_201041 | JGI IMG/M metagenome (GOLD analysis project Ga0308156, IMG submission 201041) | Phyllosphere microbial communities from UC Gill Tract Community Farm, Albany, California, United States - DLSL A.R2 | ecosystem: Host-associated > Plants > Phyllosphere > Unclassified | place: USA... | reverse complement strand
CGCCAGCGCGCTATCCTGCGGCGTTCATCCAAATCAATATGCGAATAGGTGCGGTCCATGACAGGTTCCTTGCATTGGATAACTCATTGTTATCATTTGCAAGTCGCACTTCAAACTAGAACCCACCTGCTCGATTTCTGACAATCGCATAAATCCATCCCTTGGCAGAGCCTTGATCCGGGGCATATTGATGGGCATGAGTCCAGATCCGAATGAGTGCTTCTTGTAAGACCTCTTCTGCAAGCTCGCGGCGCCGAAGAATGCGGTGGGCAATTGCCAGCAAGCGGCCCGCTTCCTGATCAAATATGGCGCGCAGCCCGGAGCGGTCGCGGCGCACGCAGGCAGCAATAGCATTTGCCAGTTCATCCTTTTGCCCGCCCAGCGATCTGTCTCCTCATCCGATAGCTAACTTAACCGCAATGCCTATCGACAGGAAACAGGCAAAGACATGCATTGAAAATTTATTTTCTCTCGCTGCATCCAAACCACAAGTCTCGCGTGTCTTAAAATGTGAGACGCTGGAACCCACGCGTAAAACAGCGGCTTCAAACCGGGATACAAAGGAGATTAATGATGCGTATCACTCAGTTGGCACTGGCCACATCTACAATGCTTGGGGTTACGATTGTTCACGCTATGGCTGCACCGGCGATTGGACTTGTCGGCGACAAGACGCTTGTCATGTTTGACACAGAGGATGGCAAGGTCACAAAGACGATGGATGTGGCCGACGTTGAAAAGCTGCTTGGCATTGATTTTCGACCTGCCGACAAGACCGTTATCGGTGTTACCGAGGATCATCGGATTGTCGCCATTAACATCGAGAGTGGTACGGTAAACGAAGTATCGAAGATGAACGAGATGCTGCCGCTCACGCAAGGGCAGGCGGTCATTGTCGATTTCAATCCAATGGCTGACCGTCTTCGTTTCATGACTGGGACAACTAATCATCGTGTTCATCCGGATACGGGTGCGGTGACGGTCGATGGCAAGCTTGCTTTCGAAAAGGGCGATGTCGCCGAAGGTTCTGAAGGTAAAATCGCTGCCGCAGCTTACACCAATTCCATCGGCAAGCCTGAAAAGACTGCCATGTTCAATATTGATGCTGGCAACAAGACACTGGTTCAGCAAACAAAGCCCAATGACGGGACTTTGAAGACGATCGGCAAGCTGGACATAAGTGAGAGCCCTGAGACCTATGCCTTTGACATTCAGGGAATGGCGGAAGGCCGCAACACCGCTTACCTAGTTGGTGATAATACGATCTACACCGTTGATCTTGACACAGGTGCCGCCACGAAGGTCGGAACGATCGAGAAGCTCGATGGCCATTTGCGCGATATAGCTATTCTACCGGCTTCTTAAATGACGAACGGGGCCGGTTTTCGATCGGCCCTTTTCTCTGTCCTATGTTTGATGATCTGCGATTAAACTGAGATCGACATTTGGAGGGTAAGAACACAGTCTCGTCCCTCCTTAACATTGGCAGGATCGCATCCGTTGCGTGTTCATTCCTCTCCTCGAAAGCTTGGCTTCCATCACATCACCGACCGGGTAAGCAACCCGGTCGGTAAATCGAGTAAATTCAAAGGCAGTTACATTTTAGGCAAAAGCACTTTGTCGATGACATGGATCACACCGTTGGACTGCTTCACGTCTGCGATCGTCACGTGGGCGACGGTTCCATTCTCGTCGGTGAGGGTGAGCTTTCCCATCTTTTCCCTAGCTGTTAAGACACAGCCGCCCACAGTCTTGATGGCGTGTGATCCATTGTCGTCCTTAATCATCTTGGAGATATTTTTCGACATGGCATCAGCGGCAACAACGTGACAGGTCAGGACTTTCGTCAGCTTCTCCTTGTTCTCCGGCTTTAGAAGGCCATCCACTGTGCCTTTTGGTAGGGCAGCGAAGGCTTTGTCCGTGGGTGCGAAAACGGTGAACGGTCCTTTGCCTTTCAGAGTGTCGACAAGACCAGCCGCTTTGACAGCTGCGACGAGTGTGGTGTGGTCCTTCGAGTTCATCGCGTTGTCAACGATTGTCTTATTGTCATACATTGCCGCCCCTCCAACTGTTGGATTCTCGGCCAATGCAACTGTGGCGCAGGCGGAGAGAATGGCAGCAGCAGTGAGTGCTTTTCCAGAAAAACGCATCATTTCATTTTCCTCCCATGATCCGGATCGATTCCGGTTTCCCCTGTTCGGGGGCATGGTAGTTAACGAAATTTCCGCTGCGCCAGATCACTTTGGGCCGAGTATTTTTTCAAGCAGGACTTGGTTGCGCAAGCATCGACCCGGTTTGACCCGAAAACAAGCTGGTTCGCATGCTGTGCGGCGCGAGAAGGGCTGCTGCGCCAATTCGTCCGCAACGAAGCCGTCAATGTTGGCGATCGCTGTGACGGCGTGCACCATCAGATCATCGTGCCTGTTGGAGCGGTCGAGGGCCCGAGCGAAACTTGCGAAGGCCGGCTGGAGTTTGTTTTTCGGCGTTTATCGATCGTGTAACGCCTGGGGCATCGCCGCTAGACCAGAGCGTAGCTCAGCGACGAATATTTTTCTGGGCAGAGATCAGTGATCTCTTAAATGCTTTAGTCTAGATTACGTTCACGTTCTCGGCTTTGGACTTGCCCGTTTTGCGGTCCTGTCCGATATCATAGCTGACTTTTTGTCCGTCGTGGAGTGCGCTGCCATAAGCAACTGCCGAGATGTGAACAAATACATCAGCGCCACCATTCTCAGGTGTAATGAAGCCGAAGCCTTTTTCGTTGTTAAAAAATTTAACTGTACCGGTCGCCATTATTTCCTCATCTGTCGTTGTTGATGGGATCTGTCTAGCTTGCTCTGCTGATGCCCGCAACAGGAAACCGAATTTCAGTTCCTCCACTGATGTTTGTAGGCCGTTCAGGCGTAAAGTTGAACGGATCCCGTATGAAACTGCACATTTATGGATGGTTTCGTGGATTCAGGACGCGCCGGTAAACCCCTTATGCCCTTAAAGTGTGTTGGACAGGCCTATACGCCTCTGCAAAACGATCACGCAGGGTCGATCAAACCAAACGACGCAGAAAACGCATAGCTCGTCTGATCGACTGGCATGCATCGCTCGCAAAGCATCAACTTCCTCCTCTCCTGAGACCGCTGTCTCATCCGCTACTCTAGGCAACGCATGAACCTAAAATTACAGGCTGCGGTATCCCTCGAGCTCAAGCGTGCGTGTCTGCGTTCTCCATACCGCATGAACTGCAGCAATGGGAACGGTTCTTGTTGCGTGGACGGTCACCTCTCTTTGGCTTCCAATGATAGCACTAAGGCATCTCTGAAGCCGCGAGTGAGGAAACCGTCCTTGGAGTCGAATCCTTACGCCGGCAAGTAAATTTCCCGAACGCGAGAGTCTCCTGCCAGTCTTTCGGCAGGACCAGATACGTGGATCTGACCATGCTCGAAGGCATAGACATAATCGGCAATTTCGAGAGAGAGATCCACGTTTTGTTCGACTAGAACAATCGATACCCCTGCCTCAGCCAGCTTGATAATAATCTCAAAGATCTGGTGAATGATGATCGGTGCTAACCCCAGTGATGGTTCATCCAGAAGTAACAGTTCTGGGTTGCCCATCATCGATCTTGCAATGGCCACCATCTGCTGTTGCCCACCGGACAATCGACCAGCTTGACTTTTACGGCGCTCCGCGAGCACTGGAAACAACGTATAGACATGGTCAAACAATTCAGCTTCGGTCTTGCCGCGCCCTTCCAAAAAGCCCGCCATCAGGTTCTCTTCGATGGTGAGGTGCTGGAAGACCGCGCGCCCCTCTGGACAATGGCCAAGGCCGCGTTTTGCGATCTGATAAGGCTTCATCCGGTCGATACGTTCGCTTTTGAAGCTGATTTGCCCAGAGGAGATCGGGCAAATGCCGCTAATTGAGCGTAGAAGCGTGCTCTTGCCAGCCCCATTGGGACCAATCAGCGAAACGATTTCTCCTGCATAGAGCTCAAGATTGATGCCATGCAAGACTTTCACCCGACCGTAACCGGACTGGATTTGCTCGACTGCGAGCAGCGGTTTCGATGTCACTGATTGCACCTGGCTGGCCAAGATAAGCCTCCTGAACTTGCTGATTGTTACGGATGTCGGCAGGCGAACCATGTGCCAGGACACTACCGCGGTTCATCACATAGATTTCGTCCGAGATGGACATGATGAGTTTCATGTCATGCTCGATGAGCACAACGGCGATGTCGCCCGATTTCAGGTCAACAATGTGATGCTTGAGTTCTTCTGTTTCACCATGATTAAGTCCTGCGGCAGGTTCATCCAGGAGGATGGCATGCGGATCATTGACCATCGCACGGGCAAGTTCGACAAGCTTTTGCTGCCCATAGGCGAGCGATCCGGCAAGCCTTTGCGCATGATGCGAAATGCCAAGTTTTTTTAGGATGGCGTGGCACTTTTCCCGTCGATGTGTTTCGGCACTCCTTCCCGGAAGGGCATCTGCGATCAGCGCCGAAATAGTAGGGGGAACAAGGGCTACTTCCAGGTTCTGCATCACGGTCATTCCATCGAAAAGACGGATATTCTGGTATGTCCGACCCAGTCCTGCATGGGCAACTGCGTGTTTTGGAAGCCTTTGTAATTCGACACCGTTAAGAACGATCCGTCCTGACGTCACTTGATAGGACCCTGCTGCCATATTAACCAGCGTTGATTTACCCGCACCATTCGGGCCGATTATCGAGGTGATTTTCCCTGGCTTCATGGAAAGCGAAGCATCATCGACCGCCTTATGTGCCCCGAAGGCTTTGGTGACATGTTCGAAAGTTAGCATCAACGCCCTCCCAGTTTTGCGGCGAGCCATGACGGACCATATTGGCGGCTTATAATGCCCATAGGTCGTAGCAGGATAACGGAGACGAGCGCGATGCCGAACACGAGTTGCCGATAGTCCGCATAGTCACGCATGAGTTCGGGAATTAGCACCAGGATGGCTGCGCCGAGGATTGCGCCGAATGGATTGCCGAGGCCGCCGACCACCAACACGAGAACAATGGTGAGAGACTCCCAGAAAGTAAAGCTTTCAGGGCTGACGAAACGTTGCATGGATGCGAAGACAACGCCGCAGATTCCTCCGATCACCGCACTGGTTGCAAAGGCTACAAGCTTGACCTTCGTTGTGTTGATACCGCAGCCACGGGCGGCGTCCTGATCCTCACGGACTGCTGACAAAGCAATACCAAGTGCGCTCTGCTGCAACTTCCAAACAAAAAGGAAGGTGATGATCAACAGGCCGATAAGCAGATAGAGGAAATCGAGTGGGGATGAGATCGTCCAGCCAAGAAGTTTCGGCTCGTCGATACGTGCGATTCCCTGTGGTCCGTTTGTCAACCAGTTCAGATTATTCATGAGAACGCGAATGATTTCACCGAAGCCAAGGGTGACAATCGCCAAATAGTCGCCACGCAGTCGTAGCACGGGGATACCAAGGAGGATGCCAGCGATACCTGCCAGAACTGCACCAATGACCAAAATAACTGGAAAGGGCAGGTGTAGCCCCAACTGATCGGAGGCCAAAAGCGCATAGGTATAGGCGCCAATTGCGTAAAAGGCGACGTAACCGAGATCCAGTAGTCCAGCATAACCCACAACGATGTTCAGACCCATTGCCAGAACGGCGTAGAGAAGGATCGTGTCAAGCACGCGCAACGGATAGGTCGGCAGTAACTCCCCCAGAAGGATGAGTGCGAGGGGGATTATTGCAAGCAATAACAGGGTTCGCCCCCAGGCGTTGCTTGTTGGTACGGGAGCGCTATCTGCGCTTACGGGAGGGGCTTTAGAAATCACTTTTGTACACCATCGTTTCTTCACTGACCTTGGCGCCCAGTAATCCGGACGGACGGAACAGAAGGATGAGAACAAGAACGGAGAAGGCGAAAATATCACGATATTCCGTGCCGATGACGCCACCGGTCAGACCGGGTAAAAGAGCTGTTGCGAAGGTTTCAATGAAGCCAAGCAAGATGCCGCCTAGCATTGCTCCGGGAATAGAGCCGATGCCGCCGAGAATGGCTGCGGTGAAGGCTTTCATGCCGATCACAAAGCCCATTGTGAAGGTTGCAACACCGTAATATGACGCATAAAGAAGACCTGCGACGGCACCGAGGCCCGGTCCGATAAAGAAGATCACCGAGATCGGAATATTCGGATTGATACCGATGAGCGAAGCGGTGTTGGCATTTTCCGCAACCGCTCGAATGCGGATACCCATACGGCTGCGATTGACAAACAATTCCAGTGCAACCATCAGGATAAGTGCGATTGCAAGGATCGTAATCTGTTTCCATGTAATGATGATGCCGCCGATTTCGACCACACCGCTTGGTAGCATTGACGGATAGATTATCGGACGACGCCCTGCGATAAGCATGACGACATTTTGAAGAATAATAGCCATGCCAAGCGCTGAAAGCATTGGGGCGAGGCGCGATTTATTGCGCAACGGTCTATATGCTGCGACTTCAATTGACATGCCCAGAATGCCGATGACGACGAAGGCGAGAATGCCCACAATGACGGCTGCACCTGGGAAACCGGAAATCCCTAGCGAACCACTGAGAAAGACAGCGACGAATGCGCCTGACATGAACATTTCGCTATGCGCGAAATTGATCAAGCGTAAGACCCCGTAAACCATCGTGTAGCCCAGCGCGATGAGGGCATAGATTGATCCGACTGTCAGCGCATTGACAGTCTGCTGAAGAAGGAAAGAAGACATCTGTGAAGCCTCGATTGCCGAGGAGCGCTTAGGAAGAAGCACAGCACAGCTATGCTCCAGGGGATCCAAGCGCACCGTTTCCAAGTTGGGACAGCAAGCCTCCAGCTGCCGCGAGAGGCTTGTTTGCGCCAGATCAGCGTTACTTCACGAGGGCGAATTTGCCGCCATCAACCTTGTACAGGAAGATGAAAGGGTTGGTGAGTTCACCATCTGGTTTGAAGGATACGGTTCCAACCATGGTTTTAAGATCGGTTTTCGCGATTTCTTCTGCAATTGCCTTGCGTGTTAGCGGCGCGGGCAGCTTCTTCATGGCTTCCAGGATCACTGACGCTTCAACAAAGCCATAGGCTGAGTATGGTCCTGCGTCTTCACCGAAAGCATCCCGATAGGATTTCGCGAAGGCTTCGAGTTCGGGTGATGAGTCGTAAGGAGGAGCCTGGAACGAAACGATCGCACCTTCGGCATTCTCAGGGCCAGCGCCATTGATGAAATCAGAAGAGAACGCGGAATCTGCACCAAAAATAGTCGACTTGATGCCAAATTCGCGTGCTTGTTTGACGAACAGGCCAACGGCAGGCATCACGCCACCAAAATAGATGACATCTGGATTTTCTGAGCGAATGCTGGTGAGTAGAGCAGAGAAATCAACGTCGGTCTGTGTAACACCTGAGAAGGAAGTTACATTGCCGCCGTCTTTTGTGAATGTGTCGCGGAATACTTCGGCAACCCCCTGACCAAATGCCTGTTTGTCATGGATGATGGCGGCTGATTTGGCTTTCAGTGTGTTGATTGCATAGTCAGCAGGCGCCGAGCCTTGAGAAAGGTCGTTGGCGATCGGGCGGAAGAGATTCTTGTAACCCGATTGCGTGACTTTCGGGTTCGAAGCATTGGTCACCTGTGGAAGGTCGCAGCGATGGTAGACATCGGACGACGGAATGGTCACACCGCTATTGAAATTTGCAACCACACCAAGCATTGCGGCATTGTCGCAATGTTTTTGTGCAATCAGTGTGCCTTGCTTTGGGTCGCCATTATCGTCGTCGCGCTGCAGGACGACCTTTTCACCATTGATCCCACCCGCGTCATTCACCTGACGCACGGCGATTTCCATGCCGTTCATCCAAGTCACGCCGAAGATTGACTCGGCATTGGTTAACGGACCGGCTGCGCCGATGATGATATCCGCATGGGCAGCACTCGTCAGACCCGCAACGGCGATCGACGCTGCGAGAAACTTTCTATAAGCTTTCATCGTAACCCTCTTTTGGTTTTTTCTAGCCTTCATGGGCCGGTATTATTTTTATTTTTGCGGATTGACCGTCATCCGCCGACGCCTTTTTGCTTTCGGGCAATTGCCTTAAGCGGTTTGCTGTTCCCGTTGATCTGATCTGCTTTCGATCAAGGATTTCATAAGATTGTTGGCAACGCGCTGGATATGCTTGCGCAATGTTTCGACCGCTCGTTCGGCGTCTTTCAGCTTCGCATAAGCCAGAATGGCGCGATGGTCGGAGAGTTCGAGCTCGACGTCCTGGGCGACTGCGATTTGAAGGTTGATATAACGGTTGGCATTATCGTGGACGCTTTTGAGCAGCTTCAGTGCGACCGTGCGACCGCTCGGCGCATAAAGCGTTTCATGAAATTGCCAGTTCAAGTCACCCCAGTTTTCAACGTTGCCTTCCGTGAGCGTTTCGTCAGTCAACTGTTCTGCACGACGTAAATCAGCTTCGGAAAGACGCGGTATCGCCATTTCGAACAGCCATGTTTCGAGATGAATTCGGATGTCAAAAAGTTCCTGAATCTCCGCCAGTGACAGGGCTTTAACGACCGTTCCCTTGTGCAGTTCAGACTGGACAAAGCCTTCTGCCTCCAGCTGTCGGATGGCTTCGCGAATGGGAATCCGCGAAACTCCGAGCTCGATCGCCAAAGCTTCCTGGCGTAGGGGAGTCCCCTCCGCGAGTTCGCCAGCAATAATTCTGCGGCGCAGCTCCACCACGATTTGGTCAGTGAGGGATTGTCTCCCGATCTTTTTTGTCATCCGGCTCTCCATTTCTAAATTGGATACAATATGCAAAAAATAGAGTCAACTGTGAAATACAATACCCACAAAAGCGAAATATAGAAAAATAATTTCAATAAAGGCGTTGACGGCGGTGATATTTCCGATCATGTTGGATATTGTATCCAATCTAGACGAGCAAAAGCTCGCGTCGGGGAATTGAAATGATCAATAAAGACACACGCGCCGTCGCTGGAGAGGGTCCTTGCGGGGACGTGCTTATCGTTCAGCCGGGTTCAGCGGAAAGCTACTGGCAGCCAGTGCCTGCGAATGGTTCAATCGATGTTATTTTCGCCCCGCATCGCGTTCCGATGCAGCACCCGATTGGCTTTGGAACGCAGACTGTTCCGCCGGGTGGCTATGTCCGTGAACATGCCCACGATCAGAATGAGGAAGTCATCTTCGTCGTGTCCGGCAACGGGCGCGCCGTGATTGATGGTGAGAGTCATGCAATGAACCCGGGCTCCGCATTTTTCATCGGCAAGAACCGTCGTCATATGTTCATCAATGAAGGCGAGACCGATATTGTTTGGACCTGGCTGATAGTGCCAAATGGTTTGGAGGATTTCTTCCGCCTGATCGGACGTGACCGTTTGAAGGGGGAGCCTGCACCAGCGCCGTTCCCGCGGCCTGAGAATGTGTTGCAGATCGAGCGCGATACCGTTTTTGCGGCTCCGCCATCCGATCCTTACAAGGTCTAACTACGAAATTCTCCCCGCCAGCAAATGGTGCTGGCATCCCCAGAAGCTTGAAACAATCCGCAACGCTGTTTGTTGGCTGGCTAGTTATGTTCGAGGAAAAAATGCGTCTGAAAGACAAAATCGCCATCATCACCGGTGCCGGTGCGGGTATTGGCAAGGCTGCCGCTCAAATTTTCGTTCGCGAAGGGGCAAAGGTCATTGTCGCTGATCGTGATGGGCAAAAGGCTTCGGCGGTTGCCGCTGAACTCGGTGATGCAGCACTTGCCTTTACCGTTGATGTTTCCCGCTCCGACGAGGTGAAGGCGATGATCGATACTGCGGTCCGCAAATTTGGGCGGCTCGATATTCTGGCCAACAATGCCGGATATGGTATCCCCGGGACCGTCGTGAATACAGATGAAGACGATTGGGACGCATTGATGGCTGTCAATCTCAAGGGCGTTTATCTTTGCTGTAAACACGCCATCCCGGTAATGGCAGCACAAGGCGGTGGCACAATCGTCAACACCGCCTCCAATGTTGCAACTGTCGGTATCTTTGATCGCGCAGCCTATGTGGCCTCGAAGGGCGGTGTCGCAGCTCTTACCAAGGCTATGGCGCTGGATCATGCCAAGGAAAAAATTCGCGTAAACTGTGTGGCACCGGGTGTCACTTGGTCGAGCTATTTCGAGAAAATGGTCGAAACAACGCCTGATCCCGATGGCTTCAAAAATGCATTGAAAGCCCGTTCTCCGATCAATCGTTGGGCAGAACCACAAGAAATCGCAAACTGCATTTTGTGGCTAGCATCGGATGAAGCGTCCTTTGCAACGGGGGCTATGTTCACCGTTGATGGCGGCATGTCGGCCTGGTAAGCGCTATGACGATATTCACCGCTCCCGTTCCAAACATAGCACTACTTGGTTTCGGCGCCATCGGAAGGGCTCTTTGTAGCAACCTTCTAACCTACCGTTGCCAGATCGGTGTGCTGTTGCGCGACGGCGCATCAGCACCGGAACAGTCAGGCGTCCGGTTTTTCAACGACGTGAATGCGCTTTTGGCGTCAGAACCTTCTGTTGTTATCGAGGCCGCCGGACAGGATGCGTTAAAAGCATTCTGCCCGGTTTTCTTAGAAGCGGGAATTGATGTGATTGCGGCCTCTGTTGGTGTCATTGGCGACGCCGATTTCGAACAAAGAGCGGCGGAAGCAGGTCAGAAAAGCGGTGCTCGGCTAATCTTCCCGACAGGTGCTGTCGGTGGTCTTGATTACCTTCATGTTGTCGCTCAGGCTGAAGATCTCAGCGTTGTTTATACGTCGCGAAAGCCGGTCTCTGCTTGGGTGGCTGAACTAGAGAGCCTTGGGTTTGACCCGCAGACACTAAGCGAAGCCGTCCTACTTTATGAAGGCGATGCATTGCGCGCAGCAGAGCTCTATCCGCGTAATCTGAATGCCGGCTTGACGATTGCACTGGCTGCAGGTGTGGCGCGCACGGCAGTCAAGGTTGTGGCAGACCCGGCGGTTTTGTTCAATACGCATGAAATTGAAGCACGAAGTTCATTTGGCGAAGCCTTCATGCGGTTCGCCAACCTGCCTTCGCCGGACAATCCAAAGACCTCGGCAATCACTGCCGCCAGCCTCTTGATCGAAGCCACACGTTATTTTGCCGAGCGATTAGCTCCGGCGTGATGAATGGATGGAATGCTGAATGAGCAATGTTGTCATTGCAGGTGCAGGAATAATAGGACTGAGCGCAGCGCGTGCTTTGATCGCTGACGGGCACAGTGTCACGATCGTTGACCGCGATCCAGCGGGTGACAAAGCATCTTTTGGCAATGCGGGCGGTCTGGGCGTTACCGAAATCGTACCCGCGAGCGTGCCGGGCCTTGTCTGGAAACTGCCAGGCTGGTTGTGTGATCCGCTCGGTCCTCTTTCGGTGCATCCTGCACATTTCCCAAAACTTGTGCCTTGGCTTGCGCGTTTCATGCGCAGTGGCTCACAATCGAAAATGTTGCGGATTACCGGGGCTCTCGCAGCACTCACAGCACCCGTTTACGATGATTACCTGCCGTTGCTGGAGGAGCTGAAACTCACCCATGAACTGCATCAGGTTGGTGCTTTGTGGGTCTATGAGACTGAAGCAGCCTTTAAAGCAGATGCAGCAGATCGTGATCTCAGACGCCGCTATGGTATTGTTTTTGATGAGATGGACGGCGATGAAGCGCGCAGGTTGGAACCGGCTCTTGGAAAGGCGGTCCTTCGTGCAGCAATGACACCGCAATGGTCGCATTTTGATGATCCCAAACGTCTCGTCGATCGCTTGCGGACGCTTGTTGTCCGGCGGGGTGCAAAGCTTGTAACCGGCGAAGCGCTTGCGGTGGACGGCAAGCGATTGCGTTTGGCTGATGGCAAAGCGATTGACTTTGATCATTTGATCATCGCGGCCGGCGCATGGTCAGCACGTCTTGCGAAGACGATTGGTGATCGTGTGCTGCTCGAAAGCGAACGCGGCTATAATGTAACAATTCCCGATTCTGGCGTTTCGCTTACGCGTGAAGTTATTTTCGCTGAACGTAAGTTCGTGGCCACACCGATGGATATGGGATTACGTATTGGCGGCGCTGCCGAGTTTGCTGGCCTCGACACTCCCCCCAATTATGCGCGTAGTGATGCACTCGCCAAGTTGGCGCGCATTTATCTTCCTGATCTCAATGCGCATGAAGGAACGCGTTGGATGGGGCATCGTCCGACGACACCGGACAGCCTGCCAGTGATCGGACATTCGCCGCACCGCAAGGACGTGATTCATGCCTATGGTCATAGCCATGGGGGGCTGACACTCGGGCCAACCACCGCTCGTCTTATTGCTGATCTCGTCGCCCGAAGGCAACCCGCCATTGATCTTTCACCTTTTACCGTCAGCCGGTTTTCCTGATCTGGAGCACAATATGAATCCTCATACCTTTATCTGTGTCGATGCCCATACCTGCGGTAATCCGGTCCGTGTGGTCTGTGGTGGTGCGCCTATTTTGCCGAATGTCAGCATGGCTGAGAAACGCCAGATCTTCCTGCGTGACCATGATTGGGTGCGCCAAGCGCTGATGTTTGAACCACGCGGACACGATGTTATGTCTGGCTCGGTTCTTTATCCACCATCACGCGACGATTGCGATCTTGGGGTCTTGTTTATCGAAGTGTCCGGCTGTTTGCCGATGTGCGGGCATGGTACAATTGGCACGGTCACTGTGGCGCTCGAACAGGGGTTTGTTGTCCCCAAGACTGAGGGTAAATTGGCCCTGGAAGTTCCTGCGGGACGGGTCGAGGTTGAATACAGGCGCAATGGTCGTTTCGTTGACGAAGTTCGCATTTTCAATGTCCCTGCCTATCTTCATGCCAGCGAAGCGAAGATCGATGTACCCGGTATTGGCGAGCTGGTGGTTGATGTTGCTTATGGTGGTAACTTCTATGCCATCATCGAACCACAGAAGAACTGGGCTGGTCTCGATACGATGAGCGCTGACGACATTCTCAAGATCAGCCCACTGGTGCGGAAACTGGTGCAGGAAGCCGTAGCTCCGGTTCATCCCGAGGATGATCGCATTGCCGGTGTCAGTCATGTCATGTGGGCGGATAACGGAAGACACCCTGAAGCCGATGCACGCAATGCGGTGTTTTATGGGGACAAAGCAATTGATCGTTCGCCATGCGGAACTGGTACTTCAGCGCGCATGGCGCAGCGTGTCGCTAAAGGCATGCTGAAAGATGGCGAGAATTTTGTTCATGAATCGATTATCGGAACATTGTTTCATGGTCGCGTTGAGAGCGCTGCGGAAGTTGGCGGTCGCCCTGCTATTCGGCCAAGCATTGGTGGTTGGGCGCGGGTAACAGGCTACAACACGATACTGGTCGATGAGCGCGATCCGCTTGCCTTTGGCTTTCAGGTAAAGTGAGCGGACATGATCCTCGAAGAACGCGATTATCACATTGTCCCGGGCCGCATTGCGGAATTCATCGCGACCTATGAACAGCTTGGTCTTAAAATCCAGACAGAAATTCTCGGCGGCTTCATTGGCCATTTCATCTGCGATATTGGTGAGTTGAACCATGTCGTTGCACTCTGGCGTTACGAAACCATCGCCGATCGTGAGGAAAGACGCGCACGCATGCTCGCCCATCCGGGATGGCAAACCTATCTCGAAGCGATCAAAGGGATGATCGAGCGCCAGAATATCCGCATTCTCAAACCTACTGCAATTTCACCAATGGTGTAGCCATGAAAGCTGTTTTGCCTGCTCTTGTTGATCTTGTCCCTGAACGTATGAAGCCGGGCGCTGATCTTATCGCTGAAGGCAAAGCGCTATCCCGCGACTGGCGTGTTGGCGGGAATGTATTCCTCGAAACAAACAACGTAACAAGCGAGGCTGAATATAAGCGACGCAAGGCCGCTGAAGGCAAGATAATGCAGCATGCGCATATCGGCTTTCGCAGCGTTGAGCGCACTGTTGACGCAATTGGCGAAGTGCATGGCACTTGTGCCAGCCGTGGTGTGACGGTCGATCGTTTCGGGATTACACTTGACTGGTCGATGGGCTATCCGGTTGCCTTGCGCAAGGATCGCCCGAAAGGAACAGGCATCGTTCTGAATGGAGCGGAGGATTTTGCCCGCATCACCAATGCAGCGCCTGCTGCTGCGCACTTTGGTGATTTCATGCTTGGATTGCCAGGCGCCATTGAAAATACAAAGGGTGCGCTGGCAGCAGGTGCCACAGCCATTGGCAATTTGGGGCAGTATTTTACGTTTCGTCTGCCTTATTGGGATGACGATGTTGCGACGACAGAAGCCGCGGTGACAGCGCTTGGTTTAATCGCCGCACAGGATCAGGAGGTGCTCGTTCATTCCAATCTGGATGACGGGTTTGCCGGACTGTTTGCAGATATGAGTTCAGCGCTTGGCATGGTGTTGATCGAGCGTCATATCGTCGAGCATCTGATCGGTGGACGCATGTCGCATTGTTTTGGCCACCATTATACAGCACCTTTGATACGTATGGCTTTCCATAAGGCCCTGGCGACATTTAGCGATGCGCCGGGTACCATGCTTTTCGGCAATACTGTGAGCTATAAATCAAGCCCTGCAGGCAATTTCGCAAGCCTTGCCAGCTATTTGCAGGCAGATATCTGGGCCTTGGCGCGGATTCCTACAGGCCATGCAATCAATCCGGTTCCTGTGACTGAAAATCAGCGCATACCGGATATTGATGAAATCATCGATGCGCAGACTTTTGCGACCCGCATGGCTGAACATGCGATCCCGACCGCCAGACTGATTGATCTGGCACAGGTGGATAAAGCTGCCGATGATCTGATGGAAGCCGGGCAGCGTTTCAGTCAGAATGTTCTGTCCGGTCTTGAAGAAGCTGGCGTCAACATCAACGACGCGGCAGCGCTTATGCTTGCCTTGCGTCGTGTCGGGCCGAAGCGGTTGGAAAGCCTCTATGGTGCAGGTAACGAAGATGCAACAGCCTGGGGTGGTCGTCGTTCTGTCATGCTGGCCGAGTGGGTCGAAGAGCTTGAAGAAAGTGCACATGAATGGATCAAACGCGTCCCTGAGGCCGTACGCACCACCATTGCTGAGAGCGGCTTACGGGGATGCGTTGCCTCATCCGATGTGCATGAACATGGCAAGAATCTCATTGAGCGTCTTCTTGGCATGAGTTCCATCGGCATCATTGACGGAGGCACCTCTGCGGACCCCGAAGCCGTAGTTGCGACAGCCCTTGCCGAGAAAGCGGATTTTATCGCCATTTCGACTTATAACGGCATTGCACTGCGCTATGCGCGTGATGTGCTGGCAGCTCTCAAAGAGGCTGGTTCTGATATGCCAGTTCTGATTGGCGGAAGGCTCAACGAGATACCTGAAGACTCCAATTCGGGGCTCCCGGTGGACGTTAAAGCCGATATCGAGGCTCTGGGTGCTTTGCCTTGCGAGACGCCTGAAACGATGACGAAGTTTATCGAGAATTTCATAAACACCAAAAATGAGGGAACAAGAACATGACGGGTTGGACAGGCGTATTTCCGGCAGTTACTACAAAGCTCAAGCAAGATGGTGCGCTTGATCTTGATGCAACTGCTGCTTCAATAGATCGTGTGATCACCAATGGCGTTTCCGGCGTTATTGTTCTGCCAATGCTGGGTGAGAATGCATCGCTCAGCGCGGAAGAGCGTGATCAGGTTATTCTGGCAGCAAAAGAAGCTGTCGCCGGGCGTGTTCCGCTGCTCTCTGGCCTCGCTCAGATTTCGACGGCTGATGCAGGTGCTGCAGCACGTCATTATGAAAAGCTTGGCGCTCAGGGTCTCATGGCCTTCCCGTCGCTTGCCTATAAGACGGACCCACGGGAAACCGTGGTCTGGTACAAATCGCTTGCTGCAAGCAGCGATTTGCCGATCATGATTTATAATAATCCCATTGCTTATGGTGTGGATGTAACACCGGAAATCCTTAAACAGTTGGAGGAAATTCCTTCGATTGTCTGTATCAAGGAAGAGTGTGGCGACATCCGTCGCGTGACTGATCTATACAATGCATGTGGCGACCGTTTCTCAGTGTTCTGTGGCGTAGATGATCTTATCGTTGAAAGTCTGGCATTGGGTGTCACGGGCTGGGTTTCCGGGATGACCAATGTCTGGCCTGCCGAATGTGTGAAGCTGTTCAACCTTGCTTCGTCTGGCAATTTTGATGAGGCACGCACACTCTATCGCTTGCTGACGCCAGCGTTCCATCTCGATACGCATGTGAAGCTGGTTCAGTACATCAAGCTTGCGGAACAGCTCGTCTATGGTGCGCCGGAATGGGTCCGCGCGCCGAGACTGCCACTGCTGGGTGCGGAACGTGTCCATGTCGAAACTGTCGTGAATGACGCATCATTGAAGGGCTAATTCATGCGTTTTTCAAAGATGGTCAATGTTGTCGGCGTTCATGCTGCCGGTGAATTAAACGAGGTAATCACTGGCGGTGTTCTCGACGTGCCGGGCGCTTCAATGTTCGAAAAGATGCAATATCTTGAAGGCAAGGCTGATGATCTGCGCAATTTTCTGCTCAACGAACCTCGGGGTCGGGTCACGCAATGCGTCAACCTTGTCCTGCCAGCCACAAAGCCTGAAGCGGATGCTGGCTTTGTTATTATGGAGTCGGATTTTTACGTGCCAATGTCTGGCACCAATACAATTTGCACTGTAACAGCATTGCTTGAAACTGGCATGATCCCCATGAAGGAGCCAGAAACAAAACTGGTTCTGGAAGCTCCGGCGGGTGTTGTACCGGTGACGGCGCAGTGCGAAAACGGGAAATGCGTTAGCGTCACGTTTGAAAATGTTCCATCCTTCGTCTTTGCGCTGGACGCAAAGGTTGAAGTGCCGGGGCTTGGGACAATTACGGTTGATGTCGCTTATGGCGGGATGATTTATGTGCTGGTCGATGCGGCATCCATCGGCTTCAATATCGATAAGGCCGAAGCATCCCGGCTTGTCGAGGTCGGCGAGCGGATTAAAAAAGCCGCCGCTGAACAGCTTCCGGCGATCCATCCGGAAAATCCGGAAATCCACACGATCAACCAGACGCTATTCGCAGGGCCTCTAGAAGAGCACGATGGTGTCAAGCGCTCCCGCAATGCTGTAATCGTCTCGCCGGGTCGTATTGATCGCTCGCCTTGTGGCACTGGCACAAGTGCACGGCTGGCGGTAATGCATGCGCGTGGTCAAGTCGCCATTGGTGAAACATTCATCCATGAATCGATCATCGGTACTGAGTTTATCGGTCGCGTGCTTGGGGAAACCACATGTGGGGGGAAGGGGGCCATTTGTCCGGCGATCACCGGTCAGGCATGGATCACCGCTTTTCATAATTATGTGCTCGACCCGACAGACCCGTTTCCTACTGGGTTTCGCCTCGGCGATACCTGGCCGGGCAACTGATAGAGAAAGAACGCCAAATGTCGATCGCTCTGGCAGATGATGGCTGCCGTCTGTATTATGAGGTGAAGGGTGAGGGGCAACCGATCGTTCTTATCCCGGGTTTAGGGGGCGATGGCCGCTTCTGGGCTGGTGTCGAGAAGGCCCTCAAAGGGTTTCAGATCATCACAATTGATCATCGCGGGGCGGGGCGAAGCGACCGCCCCGATAACGGCTATTCTATCGAGCGGATTGCAAGCGATGTGCTGACTATTCTCGACACGGAAAAAATCGATGGCGCGCATCTGGTTGGCCATTCCACCGGGGGAACGGTCGTACAAACCATCGCGCTTGATGCCCCCGAGCGTGCTAGATCACTGGTGATAAGCGGAAGCTGGGCACGTCCGGATGCGCGCTTTCGAGCGCTTTTCCTGTCGCGTTGGGAAATGATGCAGAAGGGTGAGGTGACGGCCTATCAGAACCTCACACATGTGTTTGGCTATACGGCGGATTGGATAGCCGCACATGAACTCGAACTTCGTGAGGCAGTGACGAGCGCCGCCCATTATCTTGCGCCATATAAGGTGACTGCGCAGCGCATTGCAATGTTGCTTGATTTTGATCGGTCGCAAGAGCTGACCGCGATTAACCAGCCCACGCTTCTCCTTGGCGCGCGTGACGATATCATGATCCCATATCATCATATCGAAGAACTGCGTCGTTTGATTGTGCATTCTGAGATGCAAGAAATGCAGGGCGGTCACTTCTTTCCGCGTTTGGCTCCGCAAAGGTTTGCTGATGTCATTACTATTTTCTTCAACTCGACGTGAGCCTAGCCTGGTTTCTGAATTCCCACTCCTTCCTGCCACATCAGCGCCTGTAAGGGTAAAGCAGGGAAAAGGAATGGCTATAATCTGACTTAGCCAAGATTGCCAACCGTGTGCTATAAAAGGCACCCCCCGCGGCCTGACAACGATAGTGAGGTATAAAATCAGGTCACTGCTTGCGTATAGCGACGAAGGTGATCAAGCAGGCTTGCTGTGTAACCAGGGAGTTGCAGTTCATTTCTGACGCAAAGGTAGAGCTTTCGATCGGCCCAGTTTTCGTCAATTTCTGCAATGTTAATACCCATATAGCGCCCGTAGCGAAGCGCCGCCGTTTGAGGGACGACTGCGATGCCTGCGCCGCATTCAACCATGTGACAGACGCTTTCAAAGTTCTCTGCGCGGGTTCGATAATCAACCGCGCGGCCGAGTTCATTGGCAAGCCTGTTCATGAACTGCATCAGGGCCGTGTGCTTGGGTAGACCAATCAGTTTGAAATCGAGGATTCTCGAATAATTCACCGGTGATGCCGCGAGCGGATGATCGGGCGGTGTGACGAGAACCAGCCTGTCGGGCACAAAACGCCAACGTTCCAGGCCGCTCATGTCAGCAGAAGATGCGACAATGCCAATGTCGGCTTCCCCGTTCCTGAGCAGACTCACCACTTCCAGACTGGGCTTATCCTCGACGCTTACGGTCACATCGGGGTTTGCTGCAAGAAAGGTCCCGAGTGCATGCGGAATATGTTCCGCTAACATATTCGTGTTCGACAATAACCGTACATGCCCCCCACGCCCGTCGGCCAAGTCATCGAGTGCGGTCTGTGCCCGCCGCGCATCGTCGATAAGCTTGCGCGCATTTCGCGCAAAGATTTCTCCTGCCAGCGTTGGGCGAATCCCGCGACCGGTTCTTTCGAACAGCTTGAGATTAAAGGACTCTTCGAGTTTCTTGAGGCGCGCACTGACTGCAGCGACCACAATATTGTTCTGGCCTGCAGCAGCGGTCAGGCTTCCGCCCTCAATGGCAGATACGAAGATGCGCAGATCCACAAGGTCGAATTTCATATGTTTATCTTTCACGAATGATGAAAGCAGGTTTTAGCAAAGACTGATTTTCTTATCCAGTCACTTAGAGCTATTCCAAAAACCCAGTCGCGGGACACTGCATACACAACTCTCTGAATTATCGAAGAGAATAGGATTATTCAAGAAATCTCGATTCTTGGATTGTTATGCTTTTACCGTTTCGAGCGAGGCCGACAGGTTGTTTTTTGAAAGAAAACGGCTGAACGCTCGCATTGAATTGTTCATGCTTCATGAAAGCTTGTTTAGAATGTCGCAATCAGGCAGGTTCAAGCAACAATCCGTTGCACTCCGTCCTTCATGGAAAGCACGCCTCGGCGCAACAGCCATTTCCATCATGGCACTCGGATCAGTCGCAATGGCCGATGAGCCTTCTGCGGAACTCATTGCCAAGGGGCGGTATATTGCCACCGCATCAGATTGTGCAGCCTGCCACACGGCCCCTCACGGCGGTCTCCCATTCGCTGGCGGTTATGGGATCGCATCGCCGCTTGGCACGATTTTCTCGACAAATATCACGCCGTCAGAGGCTGATGGCATCGGCAATTACACCGAAGAAGAATTTGCACATGCAGTTCGTGATGGTGTGGCGAAAGACGGTTCACATCTTTATCCGGCCATGCCTTACACGGCCTATGCGAAGATGACCGACGAAGACGTGAAAGCGCTTTATGCCTATTTCATGCATGCGGTGAAACCGGTCGATCATCAGCCTCAGAAGACTGAACTGCCGTTCCCGTTTAGCGTACGGACATCGATGGCGGCATGGAACCTTCTTTTCCTCGATAAGACCCGTTTCACGCCGGATTCCAATAAATCAGTAGAGTGGAACCGCGGTGCCTATCTCTCCGAAGCGCTGGCCCATTGCAGCACCTGTCATACACCCCGCAATGATCTGATGGCCGAGGAGGCGAGCCAAGCACTTTCCGGTGGTTCGCTCGGTTCCTGGTATGCGCCCAACATCACCGCTGATCCTGTCAGTGGCATTGGTGACTGGTCGCAGGACGAACTGGTGCAATATTTGCGCACAGGTCACGTTGCGGGCAAGGCGCAGGCCGCAGGCCCTATGGCAGAAGCCATCGAACACAGCCTCCAGCATCTGAGCGATGACGATCTCAACGCCATTGCGGTTTACGTCAAGGATGTGGCGCCGGTGTCTTCCGGAGATAAAACTCCGCGCGACAAGTTCGGCAAGCCATCAGTGACTGAATATGCGCTGCGCGGTCTTCCAGGGGAAGAACCCAATGAAAGTGGCTTTCGAATTTTCAGTGGCGTTTGTGCGAACTGCCATCAGATGAATGGGGAAGGCAACAAGCATTATCCGTCGCTGTTCCACAATACGGTTACCGGTGCTGATCGTTCTGATAATCTGCTTTCTGCAATCATATTTGGTGTCAATCGTACCGTCGACGGGGAAACGGCATTCATGCCGGGCTTCGGAGCAGATGCCTTCTACACGGATCAGCTTTCCGATCAGGATATTGCCGACGTCAGCAATTATGTGCTGGGGCAATACGGCAATCCGGATGTCAAAGTGACGCCCGCAGACGTCAAACTGATCCGCGAAGGGGGACCGAAGCCGCTCCTCGCCAAGCTCGCGCCATTTGCCGCACCGGCAATCGTGGCCGGCATTTTGATCCTGATCGCGCTGATCGTCTGGCTGCTTCGTCGCCGCAATCGTGCCGTGCGCGCCTGATCAGCTTGTTTTCTTATTTGCCCATAGCATTGAGCACTCCCGCAGGAGACCAATAATGCCAGTCGATAATTTTCTGGACACCGCTTTCCCCCGTCAAATCTCTCGCCGGTCCGTGTTGCGCGGAACGGTTGCCCTTGCAGCGCTCGGTGCCATAGCCGCTATCGCTGGTCCACTGCCTGCGGCTGCCGCTGATGCGACGCAGCAGGACTTCATGCAGCTTTCGACGTTTCTGACCGGTCACCATCTCGATCCGGTGCTGGGCAGCCGCTATTTCGCGGCCTTGCAGAAAAGGAATCCCGATCTCGTCGCGCAAATGAATGCGCTCGGTTCGGTCATCAAGAAGAGCAATGTTGCCAATATGGATGCATTTCTTGAACTGCCTTCCATTGATCCGAGGCTGATGGAAACCGCAACCAAGATTGTGTCGGCCTGGTATCTCGGCGTGGTCGGTGAGCCAGAAGATGCAGAGCTTATCGCATATGGAGAAGCGCTGATGTACCGCCCGACGCGCGGCATTCTGGCGATCCCGACCTATGGACCTGGCCCAGACGCCTGGGGTCCGAAACCTGACACCAAGATATGACAGGAAGAGAATAATGGCAAACGACGCATATGATGCGGATCTGATCGTCATCGGTTCAGGCGTAATGGGTGGGATCATTGCCAGCAGCCTTGCAAAAGCTGGCAAGAAAGTGATCGTGCTGGAAGCGGGCCCGCACGTCGATCGTCGCGATATTGTCGAGACTTTTCGCAATGCTCCAGTAAAGCTTTCGCTGGCCAATGCGAAGTTGCAGGGCGCAGGCTCGCCGTTTCCGAGCCTGCCACACGCACCATCCACCTATGGTGATTATCTCCAGCAGGTTGGCCCGGTTAAGTATAACACCTCATATTTGCGCGTCGTGGGCGGTACGACATGGCATTTCGGCTCGTCGCTCTGGCGCATGATCCCGAACGACTTCCGCCTGAAGTCGCTTTATGGCCATGGTCGCGATTGGCCGGTGAGCTATGATGAACTCGAGCCATTTTACGCCCGCGCTGAAACAGAGCTGGGTGTCAGTGGTGTCGATGGCCAGGATGAAAGCGGGCAGGGTGGCAGCGCCTATCCACCGCGTTCGATTCCGTATCCGATGCGTGGCCTCAGGCCGAGTTACATGTTCAATCAGCTTTCCGAAAAGCTTTCAAAAGGCGGCTTTAACCCGATCCTTGAGCCGAATGGCCGCGCAACACGCCCTTATGGCCAGCGTCCGGCCTGTGGCGGTAACAACAATTGCAACCCGGTCTGCCCGATTGCCGCGAAATATGACGGCTCAATGCATATCGACGAAGCGGAACGTCATGGGGCGATCATTCAGGACAATTCAGTTGTCTGTAAGATTGATGCAGATGATAGCGGCAAGCTTACCGCGATCTGGTATAAACGCCCGGATGGTTCGGAGCATAAGCTCACCGCACGTTATTTCGTCATGGCTGCTTACGGCATTGAATCGCCAAAGATCATGCTTCTTTCAAAGTCTGATCGTTTTCCGAACGGTATTGCCAATTCTTCCGATCAGGTTGGTCGTAACCTGATGGATCATACCGGCATCAGCATGAATGTGATGGCGAAAGAAGATTTCTGGCCGGGCGAAGGCCCAACCCAGCTTCTTGTTTATCTCAATCAGCGTGATGGCGCATTCCGCAAGGATTACCCAAGCTACAAGATCAAGGTTCGTAATACTGTTCCGACGGGTCAGACGACCGCGAGCCTTTTGAAAAAGGGGGTTCTCGGCTCGAAGCTTGATGCCGAAATTCGGCGCCAGTCGGCACGATCACTTAATTGGGCCGTAGATTTTGAAACGCTGCCTCTGGCTGAAAACCGTGTCCTCCCAAGCACGAACAAGGTCGATGCGCTCGGTATTCCGGTTCCGTCGATCTATTACAGCGTGACTGACTACTGGAATGCAGGCCGCGACCGCGCGTTGCAGGATTTCGATCAGATTGCCAGACTGCTTGATGGTGAAATCCTGAGCACCGATGTCAAATGGCAGAACCGCCAGCACATCATGGGAACGACGATCATGGGCGATGATCCGAAGAATTCGGTCGTTGATCGCAATTGCCGCACCCATGACCATCGCAATATGTTCATTGCGGGTACCAGTGTCATGCCTTCATCGTCTTGCGTAAACCCAACGCTGACAGGTGCGGCGCTCAGCGTGCGCATTGCGGATACGCTGATCAAGGAAATCTAGACTTTCATGAAAGCCAGTCCACAATGCTCCAACATTGTGGGCTAACCATATAACGCTATTTTGTCGGAACGTGGCTCATAAACTCGCTGAGCTTCTCTGCGTAAAGCTCCGCCACATTGCTGGTTGTCGCATGACCCCGTGTCTTACTGCTCGCAGGAATTATAAGGTAGCTGCCATGTGGCATCCGATCAACGGCGGCTTGCAGAAGGCCGAGCTCTTCCGGATTGCGCTCATCATCAGCTGCGTTGATCGCAAACAGATATGCGGTGATTTTCTCAAGATCCTTTGATGGATCGAAATCCCCTGAAGCGCTCCACTGATAGAGTGTGTCATTTGCGTCCACGATTTTTGCCTCGGACAGCTTTGCGTCCACAAGGGTGTTGGCCTCCGCATTTGTGGGGGCTGCTTGCCAGAGACGTGTATTTCCGCCATTCGTTGCAAGATCATACCAAACAGAAGCGATGCGGAGATTTTCCGGCTGCCTTTGGTAATTGCCGCTTTGCCAGGCTGGATCTTTGGTGATCGCATCAATCAGCATCCTGCGCATCATCCAGTTACGTCCGGCCATCGGCGCAGGTAGCGACGCCATGGGAACCAGTGCATCCGCAAAATCCGGATAGCGGATACCCCAGTTCCAGACATGCATCCCGCCCATTGAATGGCCCAGAATGAGACGCAGGTGATCAATCCCAAGCCCTTCCTTGACCAGTCGATATTGCGCTTCAACCATGTCGTCATAATTGTAATGCGGAAATTTCATGCGCAACCCATCGGAAGGCTTTTGCGAGCCTCCCGCACCGATAGAGTCTGGCAATATCAGAAAGTATTTTTGGGCATCAAGTGGTTGTCCAGGACCAAAAAGCGCCTCTGCAAATCCCTTGTTCAGCATTTTCCTGGCTGATCCATTGGTCCCATGCAAAATCAATACAGGTTTGCCATCAGGGTTGCCAATGGTCAGATAGTGCGTTTTCAGATCCATGGTGCTGCCATCATGGAACCGAAAATTTGTGATCGTGTAAGCGTGTTCTTCCGGCTTTGGATAGTTGTCAGCCATGACGTGATTTGACGCTTGAAAAATTATCAAAAGAATTGCTGTGAGCAGCACGGCCTTCCGTTTTACATAACGCATCATGTGCAGTCCCTACTCCATTAAACTGTAAAATTGTGTTCTCCAACTCTCCCTGTATGAAACAGGCTCCCATGAGTGTTCGAGAACGCCAAACGAAAAATGGCGGGGTGAAACCCCGCCATGCAACCTTATTCCGCAAGTTCTCGCATGACCTTGATCAGGTCTGATTTTCCTTCAAAGCCGATGCCTGGAAGGTCAGGCATGACGATGTGGCCGTCTTCGACTTTCACCCCATCCGGGAAACCGCCATAAGGCTGGAAGAGGTCTGGATAGCTCTCATTGCCGCCCAGCCCGAGTCCAGCTGCAATGTTCAGCGACATCTGATGGCCACCATGAGGGATGCAGCGCGAAGGAGACCAGCCCAGCTGGTCGAGCACGTCAAGCGTCCGAAGATATTCGACAAGGCCATAAGAGAGTGCGCAATCAAATTGTAGCCAGTCGCGATCCGGGCGCATACCACCGTACCGGATCAGGTTCCGCGCATCCTGATGGGAGAACAGGTTTTCGCCAGTTGCCATCGCACCGGGATAGAATTCGGAGAGTGCGGCCTGAAGCTGGTAATCGAGTGGATCGCCAACTTCTTCGTACCAGAACAGCGGATAATCACGCAGCATCTTTGCATAGGCTATGCCGGTTTCAAGATCGAAACGACCATTGGCATCAACAGCCAGCCGGGCTTCTGATCCGATTTCTTCGAGAACAGCTTCGATACGGCGCTTGTCTTCGTCAATGGACGCGCCGCCAATTTTCATTTTGACGACATTATAGCCACGGTCGAGATAGCTGCGCATTTCCTTGCGCAGAGCGGAATCGTCTTTGCCCGGATAGTAATATCCGCCAGCCGCATAAACGAACACGCGCGGGTTAGCCTCAACACCCTTGGTTTCTGCGAGCAGGCGAAAAAGGGGCTTTCCAGCAATTTTTGCAACCGCATCCCAAACAGCCATGTCGATTGTACCGACTGCAACCGAGCGTTCGCCATGGCCGCCTGGCTTTTCATTGGCCATCATAGCCCCCCAGATCTTGTGTGGGTCGAGATTATCACCGGCTTCGTTGACCAGGCTTTCAGGGTCTGCCTGCAGAATACGATCCCGGAACCGTTCACGAATGAGCCCGCCCTGTCCGTAGCGACCATTTGAGTTAAAACCATAACCCACGACCCGGCGGCCATCACGGACGACATCAGTAACGACTGCCACGAGGCTCGCCGTCATTTTGCTGAAGTCGATATACGCGTTACGGATCGGCGAAGAGATCGGTTTGGTCACTTCACGGACTTCGATGATGCGCATGATATCTATCTCCTATTCTGCTGAATTCTTTATGCTAAGCGTGCTGATGAGTGGCTTCCGGCAGTGCCTGAGCGGTTATTGTCCGTGGCGTCTGGCCTTTCTGTTCGGCGATGACCTGGCGTACGGTATCCATGTCGAGTTCACCTTCCCATTTGGCGACTGCAATCGTTGCAACGCCATTTCCGATCAGGTTCACGACAGCGCGTGCTTCGTTCATGAAACGATCAACACCAAGAAGCAGGACCAGCCCGGCTACAGGTACGGTGTGGAAGGTGGAAAGGGTTGCGGCGAGCGTGACAAAGCCTGCACCGGCCACGCCTGCTGATCCTTTGGAAGTGAGCAACAGGACGCCGAGAATACCTAACTGCCCCCAGAGGCTAAGATCGGTATTGGTGGCCTGCGCGATAAAGATTGCAGCCATTGTCAGATAGATACAGGTGCCATCAGCATTGAAAGCGTAGCCAGTTGGCAGCACCAGTCCGACGACTGGCTTGCTGACGCCAAGACGTTCAAGCTTGGTCATCATGCGTGGCAGGACCGCCTCTGTTGAGCAGGTCGCCAATGTGATGAAAATCTCATCCTTGAAATATCGGAAGAACTGAAGAAGTGGAAAGCCCGTCCAGCGCGCGACGGTGCCTAGGACGAGAACCACGAAAAGAATCGATGTCAGATAGACCGCGAGCATCAGGTGGCCGAGAGACCAGATTGTTCCGATACCGTGCTTGCCAATCGTGTAGGCAACGCCAGCGCCAGCGCCCAATGGCGCCAGCTTCATAACCATTCCAACGATACGGAAAAGTGCCTGCAGCGACACGTCGATCACATCGACAAAAGGCTTCGCGCGCTCGCCGATCTGTACCAGGGCAATACCGAACAGAAGTGCGATCAGAATGACTTGCAACATTGCGCCGGAAGCGAAAGCGCCGACAATGGTTTGCGGAATGATATCCAAAAAGAAATCAATGACGCCGCCATGTTCGGCTGCACTCTTCTGATAGCCTGCAATCGATGATGCATCGATCTGACTGGCATCAATATTCATACCCGCTCCCGGCTGCATCAGATTGACGACAATCAGGCCAAGCACCAGAGCAATGGTCGATGCGATCTCGAAATAGATGAGCGCAACAGTTCCAATGCGCCCCACTTCGTGAACATTGCCCATTTTTGCGATACCAAGGACCACCGTTCCGAAAATAATCGGGGCGAGCAGCATCTTGATGAGTTTGATGAAACCAGTCGCAAATGGTTGCAAAGAGGTGGCTGTGTCAGGCCAGAAGAAGCCTATGAGGCAGCCGATAACAATGCCGATCAAAACCTGAATGTAGAGTTGACTGAACAGTCCTCTCATTATTTCCTCCCAAGAATGGAGAGCTACTGCCTTCATCCTCCCGGCAGCACACCTCTCATGTGAGGAAATTCATAACCTTGGATAACTGAGAATGACCAATGCCAACTATCGCATGATCAATGCACATTCTGCATAGATGAAGTGGCAAGATCTGACTTTTTGGATAAGCCAGATCAAGAGTTCTCCGAATTATTGGCGATTTCTCCCGACCGACTTTGTGTCATCGATGCTGAATGGCGGAAGCGATACTGGCATAAATTCCGATAATGCGGGAAATCCAGGATGGGGCGCCGACGAATGTGGGAGCGCAGTGTTTCTGTCGTTGCATAGACCGCTGCGACCCTCATTTGATATCATTCTTCATTACTGGTCCGTGACTCCTACGAAATGTGGCCATTCTGAAACCTTAAATAGTTAAAATCTTTAGGTCAGCACAACTCGTGCGTCAGAACTTATAGGCTATAAAGGGATAGGAGATTTAAAACTATGAATTCAAAGAAGCGAAATCTAAACGTGCTCGCTCGGCGGGCGCTCGACCAGCAATTGAAGCCTCTGCGAACAATGGAGTCGTTGATCCGCCCGGAAGGGGAGATGAGGGCTATTCATGAATCTATCGGTTGACGACAGGGCAGTTCTGGAAGCCACTGAACATTGCACAGCCACGCATTACAGCTCTGGAGCCCACGGAGGCACTAAGTCGTAACGCTCATGAGCCCTGCGGCAATCAGCCGAGTTATTGGATAGCGTTCTCATCTATGCTGTCGTAGCCGAGGCTAATCTGGGTGATGTGTTGAAATCCCACACTCGTCTGGTGCCGCGTGGGCCGCGCTTTGTTCGCATCTCGGCCAGGTGTTCATACAGCTTCAGCGCGTATTCTTCCTTGTTACCGTAAACGTCGGCTCGATTGTACCTGCGTTCAAATACTTTGTGATCGTGTTGCGCGACAGCCCGGTGCGTCGGCTGATCTCACGGATCGACTGCTTCTCTCGCAGCGCCGTCCGACGGATGATGTTTAACAGTCCCATGTGGATCACTCCCTTGCCCCCGTTGCTCACCGCGTTTGGGGGAAGGTTCACATGGCTCAGTTCTTAATGGAAATTATCTGCCTAACCGGCTCAGTTCTGCGTGGAAACCAACACCTCTATATTAGCGCCAGCGATTTAGCTTTGAGTGTCCGATTTGCCCTGATTTTGTGGCCACAACGAGATGCTTCGGATTCTTGCCACGATGCACGCCAGGACGCTGTCTGTCAGTTGATCTGGCAGCTTATGAGCAAGTCCGCTTATTGTTGATTGGGCAGTTTTCTCCCCGAGCGCCAGAAGCTGTTCTAGTTCAGCAATCAGCTTCGACTGATCGAATTTACAGCGATCCGCAGTCTGTATGAAATGGCGCGGGGTGATGTCACTGATCTTGTAGTGGTTGTTGTCACCCACCGACATTGCCAGCTTGAATTTCTTGGTGCTGACCTGATTTGAATCAATGCTCGGCTGCGCGGTGAGGATGTCATAGAGCGGTGTCAGCGTGTATCGCATTCCCGGCGTTAGAAAGACGCTGAAATTTTTCGCGTGGCCATCGGTGGCACCGAGTAACCAGAAGATGAGCTGCGCCTTCAAATAGGCAAGCTGATCATCTTGTGGTTTGTCGCTTCCCTTGAGCAGTTGCATGATGGCCTGATTATCAGGACCGCCATCAGCTTGGTATTTGAGGTTAGGCGGTACTGATAGCGCCTGGCACATATCTTCTTGTGGACGGCGTAGTAGACGGCCATCGCGCGTCCAGATGCGGTCGAAGCGTTCCACAGCAAGAGCCTTAGTGCCCGCAAAATCGACTATTTCAACATTGGCGACATCAAGCCCAAATGCCTTGCAAAGCTTCATGCAGAGATATTCGTTCTCGACGCTGTTGCTGAGATCGATACCGTTCGGAATCTGCCCAATCTGCGGTTTGATGATATGCGTCGTTGGCGTTGTTCCGAGCGGAACTTGCCACTTGCCTTCATGATAGAGCAGTGCGGTCTTTTCCTGGGCTCCGGCTATGGAAATGCGGAAATCGTCATTCTCATCCATGCCGAGGGGGGATGATTTGAGGTCGGCAATCTTTTCGGCGATTTCTTTATCGCTGATGGGGCGACCTTCGATCGTGCCAGTCTTTCCTACGTCGGCATTGTCTGGCAGGAACTGGAGGGCACCGACACAGTCAGCGCCAATCTTGCTCAGCAGGCTGTAAGCATCTGTGCCGCTCGCCTGCACCTTTGCCGCCACTCTGTCCCGTATTGCCTTGTTGTCTGGCAGAAGGTTCTCGAGCACGGCGAGTACCGGCGCACCAATATAGCGGTCTTCTCGCAAAGGGAGCGATAGCGACACCGGTATAGCATTGTCCCATTCAAGCCACTCCTGCGCATACTGAAAATCAATCGCGCCGCTGGAAGCGCGTGCAAGCATGCCGACGTCTCTTCCGTTGAGCAGTACCCGCAGAGGTGGATTTCTCTTGGTACGTGCCATCTAGAAGAGATCCTCAATGTCATGCGCAGACGTTGACCGTTCCTGTATGACCAGCTCCAGATTCAGGGCAGCGAGAACGTCGGTCAGCGTGTTGAGTTGGACGCCACCTTCGCCGTTCTCCAGCTGCGAAATCGTAGCCTGCCGGAGTTTGGTTTTTTCTCCGAGCTGGGTTTGCGTGAGCCCCTTCAATTTGCGCTGCCTTCTTATCGCAGCCCCGATGTGGGGTGGTGTTCGGACAATGTTATTCATGCGACCTCTCTGAGCATGAATATACGCGAAAGCGTATTTATTGTCAATATACGCTACGCCGTATATAGCGGCCTTATACGCTATTGCGCATAAAACGATTTTAAGCGTTTAAGCGTATAAACGAATTGGTGTGTATATTTTAATCGTATTTTTAGCTTGGCTTGGGCGCTGACGTCTGGCGGAGACGCATAACCGGGTTCTTATGCACGAAATTTTCAGTTGGCACGTAGAAAGGCTTAAGCTTCAAGCGCTGCCGGAAGGTGCGTTTCGATACACAGAACTGTTGTTTGATAGAGAGTGCTTTTGCAGCCGAAATGATGCCTTGTTGTTTGTGGATCATGTGAATGAGTTCGACAAGATTTTTTGTCGAACTCTTGTTGCAAAAGGGTAGGGCGGTTTAGCCTTCAGGCTTCGGAAAACTCGAGAATTGTCCCGCTTGCGTCGACAGGTGCGATGATTATTCCGTTGCTTGTTGTCGTATAGGTAATGTTGTTCCCATCGAGCGCTGCACGCGTTTTGGAAAGTGCTGTGACCTGAACGCGTAGTGATGCAAATGCTCCTTGTGGCGTTGAATTCACAACAGCTTTTCCGTAAATGCTCTCGGCCGCTTCGCGGTCATAAACAATGATCGCAGCAGAGCGCGGGCCGGTATAAACCTGCCAGTGCCCATCCTCCTGGTTTGCAGTGCCAGCGGAAAATAGGCGAGCGAAGCCCTCAGCTGTTGCTTCAGGCTGGTCCGAGATTGCAATGATTGCTGCAAGCCCATTCGCGCCATTCGCATGTTTTATCAATTCCGGCAGCCAGACCGTTTCGTGCGTTTTGTGCTGGCACATGAAGACCATGCCCTGGGGCACTTCGCTATCAGCGAAAGAAACCGTTTCGAACGCGGCGACACCCTCACCGCCGCCTGGCAGTTCGACAGGGCGTGAAAACGCTCCTACGTCTCCTGTCTTCAGGCCCAGTTCAGTCAGTTCCTTCTTTGCGTCACTCGCACTGGCTATGCGACAGGCAATCGCGTGCAGACCTTCGCCTTGTACTGCAAGTTTTTCGCGCTGATGTAGATTTCCGTCGGTTTCAGAAACGATGCCAAGAAGCTCAAAATAATCATCCGGGAACATGATCGTATAATTCCCGGTACCCTTTTCTTTGCTGTGCAGGCCGCGTGGACTAAGAGTAAAGCCAAAACGGCGATATTGCTCGGCACTTTTCTCCAGATCGTTGACAAGAAGAAAGACGTGGTCAACTCCGTTGACGGGATGCGACATGCGATATTCCTTTGTTATGCTTGGATGAAGACCTTATCGGGAAACCCAAGGCTGGTCTTGCTCGGACTAGAGTGTGCTGGTGACAGGCGAGGATGGTGGCGTAAGGGACGTGGCCTTGTCACAGTTGCGGGAAAACGGATAACAGACAAGCTCGATTGCAGAAAATCGACACTTATTAACGCAGAAATTTCGGTATATTTTACCAAATTGAAGAAGAATAATAGTTTATATTGACAAAGATAATAGAGATTCTAGCATAAGAATGCTTGCAGGCAATATTATAGCAAGAAAAGAGCTTTGCTGAACAATTTCAGGGGCTTGAACAATAATGGGACGTGGGGGAAAAGAGGCTGGAAAAGCCCTCCTCAAAGTTCTTCAGGGGAACACAGAATGCATATCAGAAAAGCCGGCCTTGGCCTGTTTCTCGTTGCCTTTTCGCTTGCAACGGCATCCTCCCATGCCGAAGATGTGAAGCGTGGCGGCACGGTCATTGTCCATATGAACACTGAACAGGGTGTTCTCAATCCAGCGCTTCGTGCCTCTACGGGGGTTTATCAGATCACGGGTCGTATTATGGAGCCGTTGATTGACCGGACCTATGAGGGTTACGTGCCCGTATTGGCCACGAGCTGGTCGTCTTCAGAAGATGGTAAGGCCATCACGTTCAAGCTGCGCGAGAATGTGCGTTGGCATGATGGTCAGCCGTTCACCTGCGAGGACGTTTCCTTCAGCGCGATGAATCTTTGGAAAAAACTGCTCAACTATTCAACGACGCTTCAGGCCAATCTGGAATCCGTCGATTGCACCGATCCTCACACGGCAGTTTTCAACTATTCAAAGCCGATGCCGCTGGAACTGCTGGTTGCAGCAATGCCAGATCTCGGCCATCCGGTGCCCAAGCATCTTTATGAAGGCACGGATATTCTCAAGAATAAATATAATTCTGCACCTGTCGGAACGGGCCCATTCAAGTTCGTAGAATATGAGCGCGGCCAGCATATCATTGCACAACGCAATGATGATTACTGGCGCGGCAAGGAATACCCTTATCTCGATCGTGTTGTATGGCGTTTCATGCCCGATAAGGCAGCCGCTGCGGCAGCGCTTGAAGCAGGCGAGATGATGGAAACTGGCTTTAACGGCATTTCCATGTCGGATACTGAGCGTCTTCAGAAAGATGGCCGTTTCGACACTGGAACGAAGGGCTTTGAAAACAACGTTGCCCATTCGACCGTTGAATTCAATCTGCGCAATCCGATCCTCGCCAATCTGAAAGTGCGTCAGGCCATTTATCACGCCCTCGATATTGATTTTGCGATCAGGACCATCATGCGCGGCTATGCCAAGCCAGGTCGAGGCCCAATTCCAAGCTCAGGTGGCGCAAATTACACTGACGATGTTCAGACCTATGCGTACGACGTCGAAAAGGCAAAACAGCTGCTTGATGAAGCTGGCTTTCCGGCAGGTCCTGATGGCATCCGCTTCAAGCTCCGTCACCGTCCTGCGCCATGGGGCGAATATACGCAGCTCTGGGCCGAATATTATGCGCAAGCCATGAAGGAAGTTGGCATCGACGTGGAAATCCTGACGAATGATGCGCCGGGCTTCCTCAATGGTGTTTATCGTGACCATGATTTCGATACAGCAAGTGGCTGGCACCAGTTCCGTTCGGATCCGGCCGTCTCCACCACCGTCTGGCTGCGCTCAGGCGCGCCTGTCGGTACGGCATGGTCGAACCAGTTCGATTACAAATCGGATGAAATGGATCAGCTGATCGATCAGGCCGCTTCCGAGCTGGATCCGGCAAAGCGTGCTGACCTTTATCATCAGATTCAGAAGCTGGAGATGAAGGACCTTCCCGTTATCTTCGCAATCGAACATCCGTTTGTTGGTGTGACCAGCAAGGTGTTGAAGAACCATCACAATACACCGCGCTGGGATTCTTCAAGCTGGTACGATCTCTGGATCGATCAATAGTCTTAATCAGGCTGTTGCCGGTTTCCGGCAACAGCTTTTTTCTTCCCGACAGCAGAAACTGCGTCTGAATATCTGCAGGATAATTCTCAATGCCCCTGCCTCCAATCCTGACTTTTGCGCTGCGCCGTATCTTGCAGGCGATACCGGTCATTCTCCTCATCATGATTGGCTCGTTTCTCCTTATCAAACTTGCCCCCGGTGACACGGTTGACGCATTGGTGGGTGATATGGGAGGGGCTGACCCGCAATTTGTTGCAAGTCTGCGTGCCGACTATGGTCTTGACCAGTCTGTATGGGTTCAACTTTGGATTTACATGACAAAGCTGGCCCAGTTCGACTTCGGCTGGTCCTATGTTTATGAACTGCCGGTACGAGATGTTTTAATATCCCGTCTGGTGCCGACGCTGCTGCTGATGGTTTCGTCGCTTTCGATAGCCTTTATTTTTGGCATAGCACTCGGCGCCTTCGCGGCAAGACGTGCGTACTCGTTTACAGATAATGCCATCTCGACGCTCGGCCTGATCTGTTACGCAATGCCGAGCTTTTTCCTCAGCCTTATTCTGATGTTTGTATTCTCGGTGAAGCTTGGCTGGCTTCCAGTTGGTGGTTACAAAACCATCGCTGGTTTTTACACGGGCTGGAAGAATGTCTGGGATATAACCGTGCATCTCGTCATGCCGACAACGGCACTGTCGCTGATTTACGTTGCTTTCTATATGCGGCTGATGCGCACCAGTGTCCTCGAAGTCGAAAGCCTCGATTATGTTCGTACCGCTCGCGCCAAAGGTGCGAGCAACGCACGAGTGATGTTTCATCACATCATGCGCAACGCCTTTCTGCCGGTCGTAACGCTGCTCGGACTTCAATTCTCGACTGTGCTTGGTGGTTCAGTGGTGATCGAAACGATTTTCTCGCTGCCCGGCCTTGGCCAGTTGGCTTACACTTCTGTGATAAAGCGCGATCTCAACACGTTGATGGGGATCATCTTCCTATGCTCAGTGCTCGTGGTGATCGTGAATTTCATCACCGATCTTATCTATGCGCGGCTTGATTCCAGGATCGAACTGTCATGACGTCTCAAGACCTTACTCTTCCTCGCCCCCAAGCCTCGCGTGCCCGCATTTTGTGGCAGCGTTTTAGTCGTAACCGTGCTGCTGTGTTGGGGCTTGTTCTGTTTATTGCAGTGGTGATGATCGCAATTTTAGCCGGGGTCATCACGCCCGGCGATCCTCTGCGTCGCGTGGGCGATCCGCTTACATGGCCATTCGTTAATGCCGCAACGCCGCTGGGAACCGATCAGCTTGGGCGCGATATTATGGCGGGCATATTTCACGGCGCACGCATTTCGTTGCTGATTGGCGTTGTTGCTACCATGATTTCGATTGTCATCGGCGTCATTATTGGCGCAGTTGCCGGTTATTATGGCGGCTGGGTTGATGACGCACTCATGCGGGTGACTGAAGCGTTCCAGACCGTGCCTAGCTTTGTGCTTCTGCTGACACTGGTGGCAATTTTCGGATCATCGATCGAAAATATCATCATTTGCATCGGCATTGTTTCGTGGACCGCGCCTGCGCGAATGGTTCGTGCGGAATTCATGGCTCTGCGCAATCGTGAGTTTGTCGATGCAGCTCGTAATCTCGGTGTCGGTAATCTGTCGATCATCTTCCGCGAAATCCTTCCCAATGCCTTGCCGCCGGTCGTCGTCTTTGCGTCGGTGGTCATGGCAACTTCCATTCTCATGGAAAGTGCACTGGCATTTCTCAGCCTCGGCGATCCCAATTACGCGAGCTGGGGCAATATGATCGGTCAGGGTCGCGCAGTGCTGCGAACCGACTGGTTCTGCTCGGTTGTTCCTGGCATTGCCATCCTGCTCACCGTGCTTTCTTTCAGCCTGCTTGGCGAAGGGCTTAATGACGCGCTCAACCCAAGGCAGAAGAAGAAATGACTGCGGCTCCTGTTCTAGAAATTCAGAACCTGCAAATCGCTTTGCCTGAGGGCGCGGATCGTCCCTTCGCATTGCAGGATCTGACGTTGACCATCAGTCCGGGCGAAATCCTCTGCCTTGTTGGGGAAAGCGGCTCGGGTAAATCCCTGTCGGCAGGCGCGATCATGCGGCTTTTGCCAGAGCCACATGTGCGGGTCACCCATGGCTCAATCAGGCTCGAAGGCACGGAGCTTTATTCGCTGACCGAAGGCGCCATGAAAAAGCTGCGCGGCGACCGCATCGGCATGATTTTTCAAGAGCCAATGACTGCACTCAACCCACAAAAGACCGTGGGATGGCAGATTGATGAGGTGCTACGTCTACATACGAAGCTCAGCCGCAAGGAGCGTCGTGTGGCTGTGCTCGACATGTTGGGTGAAGTCAAAATTCCTGATCCGATGTCAGCATATAGTGCCTATCCGCATCAGATTTCCGGTGGTCAGCGCCAGCGTGTCATGATCGCCATGGCGCTTATCCTGAAACCGCGCCTCATCATTGCCGATGAACCGACAACTGCCCTCGATGTCACCACACAAGCGCAAATTCTGAAGCTGATCCGGGATCTTCAACGCGAACACAATACCGGCATTTTATTCATCACCCACGACTTTGGCGTGGTGGCGGAAATAGCGGATCGTGTTGCAGTGCTTCGTCTTGGTCAGCTGGTCGAAGAGGGACCTGCCCAGGAAGTCCTCAACAACCCGCAGCATCCCTACACTCAGGCGCTAATCGCATCGGTTCCAGCGCTGACGCCACCAGAGGTGAAGCAATCAGTCAATAGCCAGCCTGTCATTCTGAAAGCCAGCGACCTGCGCAAGACTTTCAAGGCGCAAGGTGGTTTGTTCAGCGGCAAGCGCAGCGCTGTGCCTGCCGTCAAAGACTTGTCGTTTGAACTGAGGCAGGGTGAGACGCTGGGCGTGGTTGGCGAAAGCGGATCGGGGAAAACCACAGTTTCGCGGATCGTGACACGACTTCTTGCAGCTGACAGCGGCAAAGTCGATGTGAATGGCCGTGATTTTCTGAGCGTAAGCGGACGTGAAGTTCGCGCCATGCGCAAAGATATTCAAATGGTCTTTCAGGATCCGATGGCGTCACTCAACCCCCGCCGCCGCGTCGTTGACCTGATTGCACAGGGACCAATTGTCCATGGTATGCCAAAAAAGCAGGCGCATGCGAAGGCGCGTGAACTGCTCGAACTGGTCGAGCTTTCGCCTGCCGCCGCTGATCGCTTTCCGCATGAGTTTTCGGGCGGTCAGCGTCAGCGCATCGGCATTGCGCGTGCACTGGCACTTGAGCCGCGCATTATCGTGGCAGATGAACCGGTTTCCGCACTTGATGTCTCGGTTCAAGCACAGGTTCTGCGCTTGCTGGCTGATCTGCGTGAAAGGCTGAACCTTTCATTGTTGTTTGTAACGCATGATCTGCGTGTTGCCGCCCAGCTCTGCGACCGCATCATAGTTATGTCGAAGGGCGAAATCGCTGAAGCCGGGCCAACTGCTGAAGTCTTCGCCAATCCGCAGCATGAATATACGCAGCGCCTGCTTGCCTCTATTCCTGGCAAGAATTGGACGCCTCCTCGCTCCAACAGCGCAGAATGAAAGCGCCAGACATTATGGAAAATATCCAGTTCCCGCCATCTATCTGGGCTGCAACAGCCCCGGCCCGTAAGCCCGCATTTCCCCTAAGCAGCGATACTGAGGCAGATGTCGTTATCGTGGGCGGTGGTTTCACCGGCCTTTCGGCAGCACTACACCTTGCCAGGCGTGGCAAGCGTGTGCTTTTGCTTGAAGGCAAAGCAGTGGGCTGGGGAGCGTCCGGGCGCAACAATGGTCAGGTTATTCCGACCATGACCGCTGCTGAACCTGATGCAATCGCCAAACGTTACGGAACGTCGGGTGAACGTTTTGCAAAGCTGATCGGTAACAGTGCGGATATTCTGTTTTGCATCGTGCGTGAGGAAAACATTGAGGCAGAAGCAGAGCAAACCGGCTGGTTCCAGCCTGCGCACTCACCAGGACGGGTCCAGCTTTCAAAAGCGCGTGTTGAAGCGTGGAAACGTTTTGGTTTTCCGGCTGAATATCTCGATAGCGCGGCGACCGCCAAGCTTCTAGGCAGCGATTTCTGGTATGGCGGCATGTTCAATCCGACTGGTGGCCATATCAATCCGCTGGCCCTTGCCCGTGGATTGGCAGCCGCCGCTGAACGCCATGGCGCAGTTATTCATGAACAAAGCCCTGTTACTTCCTATGAGCGCAAGGGCGATCATTGGGAAGTGCGTACCGATAATGCAACGGTCCGTGCAAAAGGTTTTCTGCTTGCGACCAACACCTATACGGGCGAGTTGCGCGAAAAGCTTGCGCCACGTCTGGCGCGCACTATCGTACCTGTTCTCTCATGGCAGATGGCGACAACGCCGGTCAGCGACAACCTCCGCGCGACGATCCTTCCCGGTCGCCAGGCGGTCTCCGACACGCGTGGGGATCTGCGCTTTTTCCGTTATGACGCACGCAATCGTCTGATTACCGGCGGTGTGGTGATGGGCGATTACAATGTTGCAGAACGTGTGAAGCATAAGGCTGCACGCAATCTTGCAGAGGCTTTCCCGGCGCTTGGCGAGCCAGAAATGACCCACGTCTGGAGCGGCTATATCGGTATGACGTGGGACCGCTTTCCGCGTGTTCACCAACTCGGCACGGATGGCTGGGCATGGATCGGCTGCAATGGCCGGGGTGTGGCACTCGGCACAGCACTTGGACGCGAGATAGCACGCGCACTGGATGGCGAGCCGGTTCAGGAACTTGCATTGCCAGTTTCGGAGCCGGAACCGCTACCTTTCCATAAAATTGCAAGGAAGATCGCACCGTTCTATCTCGCATGGTTGCGCCGCAAAGATCTCAAAGAGCCCAATCTCTGAGCTGACTATTCAACATTCATGTGAAAGGTAGATCCATGAATCAAATGCCAATTCTTGAACGTCGCCGTATCGAGGCACTCGTTCTGAAAAATGTCTATGAGGTTCTTCGCGAGCGTTCGGGCGAGGAAGAAGCTCAGGCAGCAATCGGCGAAGCTGTGACCCGTTCAGCAATCGAACAAGGGAAAAACTTCGCCGAAGAACTTGGCCGGACGCCTGATCTTCAGGACTTTGCCGATATTCTCCCACTCTGGACCAAAGATAATGCGCTGGAAATTGAAGTGTTGTCTCAGGGGAAGGATCATTTCGATTTCAATGTGAAACGTTGCCGCTATTCGGAAATGTATCGCGCTATGGGATTGGGTGAGATTGGCCACCTGCTGTCCTGCAATCGTGATGGCGATTTCTGCATCGGCTATAATCCAGAAATGAAGCTGGAGCGCACACAGACCATCATGAAGGGCGCAAGCCATTGCGATTTCCGTTATAGCCTTGATACCAACCAACAGGGAGCCTGATATGCCGGTTGAAAACTGGACCTCGAACGAGCTTGACGATCTGATTGCCTTCCGCCGTGATCTGCATGAAAATCCGGAACTGCTTTATGATGTAAATCGGACTGCGGAAAAAGTGGCAGACGCATTGCGTGCGGCTGGCCTTGACGAAGTGGTAACCGGTATTGGCCGCACAGGTGTCGTCGGTGTCATTCGTGGACAGACCAACAAATCTGGTCGCGCTGTCGCTCTGCGTGCTGATATGGATGCGCTGCCGATTTTTGAAGAGACCGGTGCGGAATGGTCATCGAAGGTTCCGGGGAAAATGCACGCCTGCGGCCATGATGGTCACACCACCATGCTTCTGGGCGCAGCACGCGAACTGGCTCAAAGCCGCGCCTTTGATGGCACCGTCATTGTCATTTTCCAGCCTGCCGAAGAAGGTGGCGCGGGTGCAAAAGCCATGATCGATGACGGTCTTTTCAAACGCTGGCCCGTTAATGAAGTTTACGGCATGCACAACCGTCCCAATCTTGAAGTTGGCAACTTCACGATTAACTCAGGCCCAATCATGGGATCGGTGGACGTGATCGACATCGTAATCGACGGTGTGGGCGGTCACGCCGCATCGCCGCATCATACGATTGATCCAATTCCAGTGACGGCTGCGCTTATTCAGGCCATTCAAACGCTGACTGCCCGAACAATCGATCCGTTGGATTCTGCTGTTATCTCGATCACCACCATACATGGCGGTGATGCTTTCAACGTTATTCCGCAGTCGATCAAGCTAACCGGAACTGTGCGCACCTTGCGTGAAGAAGTACGGGATCATGTCGAAGAGCGTCTAACTCGTGCTGTGCAGGGTATAGCGGATGCTTTTGGGGCAAAGGCCACACTCGATTATCAGCGTAATTATCCTGTGACGGTCAACCACGAGCATGAAACTGAGCTGGCAGCTCTTGCAGCTGAAGCCGTAGCAGGTGCAGAACGCGTGACGCGTGACATGCCGGCAACTCTTGGTGGTGAAGACTTTGCATTCATGCTCAATGAAGTGCCGGGCGCGATGATCAACATTGGTAATGGCCCCAGTGCCAATCTGCATCATCCCAAGTATGACTTTAATGATGACGTTATAGCTTGGGGCTCTTCTTACTGGACGACACTGGTACGCCAGCGTTTACCAGCCTGATGGTTTCTATTTCGCGGTTCTCCACTTTCAGAGTGCTTTGGCGATTGGACTTCCCCTTCAAAAGTGGAGGGCTTCTGTCAGACAAGTCTGACAGAAGCCTTAGAATTGAAGCAGCGAGAATTTACAGGAGAATTCAAACGCGAAGCCGTTCGGATTTTAACGACGAGTGGTCGAGGCATTTCATCGGTTGCCGAGGACCTTGGCATTGGCAAATTAACACTTGACCGCTGGCGTCGTAATTTTGCTGAGTAAGATTTACTCTCCGCTCCGCATGAAGGCATGAGCCAGGAGCTTGCCCGGCTTCGTAAAGAAAACGAGCTTCTACGACAGGAACGAGATTTATTAGAAAAGCGACAGCTCATTTCGAAAGACGACGGGCGGTAGCATGTTTTAAATCAGCGGCGCTCAAGTCGTGAAGCTCACCTGGTCCGCGTTTGCGTTGTCAGATCGAGACGCCATCTTCACTTTCATTGAGGCGGAGAATCCCTCATCTGCAATCATGGTCGACGATCGGATAGTCGCGGCTGCTCGTAGCGCAATTGATTTTCCGGCGAGTGGTTGGGTTAGCAGAATTGCCGGGACGCGGGAACTGGTTATAAACGGTACCCCATAAGTCGTGGCTTACGCTATAACACAATCGGCCGTTCGTATCCTCCGCCGACTTCATGGCGCACGGGAATGGCCTGACATGATCCCAACCAGCTGCGCTTCCAACTTTATTTCTGGGGTCAACGGCGCGCCAATTCGCTTCTCTCCAAGATCAATGGGCGATACTGCCGTTGAGGAGGGGCAATCGTCAAAAATCTGGACGGGCAATCAAAGCACTGATGATATTTTGGGTGCCAAATTCCTTATTCGCACGAGTAATACTTCCAAGCAATTAATACCGGGCCATCTCGGCCTGGAAGTTTGTTACGCGATGAATCCGCTGGGCATTTGACGATGAACAGCCCTGTTCACGGGCCATGCGCCGCAGAAGGTTGTGATGGGATGGACGCCCCTCCGACGGCCTTAATGTGGCAGAATGGAAGCGTTGAGCACCATTGTGGAGGATGCGTCCATGAAAGAGATTACTAGGGTTGGTTTAAACAGCATGTCCACACATTATCTTGACATGATTTCGAACAGAGGGGCTGTTTTATCGGACAGCCTATTCGGACTAAGTGAGCCTATACCGTGCACCTCTGGCTATGTCCGCGTCTCAACAACCGGCCAAATCACGGAAAAACAGATCCAGGAAATCGAAGCCGCCGGCTTTCAAGTCGAGCCGCGCCGGGTCGTCACTGAAAGATTTCCGGCAGCACCGCCATCGCGCAACGTCGCGGCTCTTCCCGGTTGTTGGATACGCTGGAGTCCGGAGACATCCTCATCGTCACCAAGCTCGACCGCCCTGGTTGTGATGCTATCGATGTAAGCAGTACCGTCAAAGCCCTCGCGGAAATGGACGTGAAGGTCTACTGCCTCGCACTCGGCGGGGCCGACCACCATTTTGCGGGTTCACGGTCCGTTCGACCTTAGCGTACTGTTTTGCGATGCTCTTGTTCCGACCGTTCAAGACAGTTTCAGCGTCCGGTACTGTGGAAAATTTCGTTTTCCGTTAAGAAATCCACTATCTACGCGCAAGTCAATTTCAGCGTGGATAAGTCACTGAAATCACGGGTTTACCCACACAGGGTCTGGCGGCTCCGACCAGGCGAAGCGCCGGCATTATACAGAAGTCGCCCAGGGATCGATGACCTCCAGTCCCGCGGCTCGAAACGGGCTGGTATCGCGGGTCGCCACAATAAAGCCATGGGCCGCAGCAGTAGCCGCGATGTAGCCGTCAGCGTTGGCGATAGCCTTACCAGACGTCCGCGCTTGTGCCATCAGATCGGCGTAGTGCTTGGTCGTGGCCAGGTCGAAGGCCAGGACGCGGCCAGCGAAGGCCGGCAAAACCTCGTGCTCCAGTCGTTGCTGATAAATCGTGCGGCGCTTCCCCTCTGGCATCGCCGCAAGGCCATAGCGCAACTCGGCGACAGTGATGGCAGATAGGTAAAGCGTTTCAATGGCCTGTGCATCGAACCACGTCAGCGCGTCGGGGTGTGGCTCGACTTTCCACATCTCGGAAATCACGTTGGTGTCGATGACAATCATTCAAACCTCATCGGTTCGGCCGGCGTCTTGTCGCGCACACTGTCAAATACGGCGTGCTCTTCATCCGTCAGGCCGCCGGCCTCGCGGGCGATGGACGCCAGCAAGGAACCCAGCTTGACGCGCTGAGGCGGTCGAGCGGCGGTTTCGAGAATTTCGCGGATTTCCGCCTCGGTGCTACGGCCGTGGTGGGCGGCGCGTACACGAAGCGCCCGATGCACAGCATCGGGTAGATTTCTAACGGTCACATTCGCCATTTGATGGCACTCCTGCATTATGATATCGCGGAGATCAGAATATACAAAGTGATATCAAAGCGCAAGCTTGAAACGCTTAAGTTGACCTGTGAGGTCATGCTGAAGCGCGACTTTTGCCGTTTGTGCTTACGCATAACGATGTCTGTTTGCGATTAATTTTTGCCGAAAGACTTCTGCAGGCGTTTTGTACCCCAAACATTTGCGCGGCGTATTG